>Ga0268261_10002185_pt1 | contig 13955 bp, 34 predicted proteins | sample TergutNc150P1_FD_190353 | JGI IMG/M metagenome (GOLD analysis project Ga0268261, IMG submission 190353) | Nasutitermes corniger P1 segment gut microbial community from laboratory colony in Florida, USA - Nc150 P1 (SPAdes) (version 2) | ecosystem: Host-associated > Arthropoda: Insects >... | reverse complement strand
AATAACTATATAACCAAATCAGTGACCATATAACCAAACCAGTGACCATATAACCAAACCAGTAACCATACAACCAAACCAGTAAACATATAACCAAACCAGTAAACATATAACCAAACCAGTAACCATATAACCAAACCAGAACCCATATAACCAAACCAGTACCCATATAACAAAACCAATAACCATATAAACAAACCAGTAACCATTTAACCAAACCAGTACCCATATAACCAAACCAATTCCCATATAACCAAACCAATAAACAAATAACCAAACCAATAAACATATAACCAAACCAATAACCATATAGCTAAACCAATAACCATATAACCAAACCAGTAAACTTATAACCAAACCAGTAACCATATAACCAAACCAGTAACCATACAACCAAACCAGTAAACATATAACCAAAACAGTAACCGTATAACCAAACCAATAACCATATAACCAAACCCGTAACCATATAACCAAACCAATAACCATATAACCAAACCAGTAACCATATAACCAAACCAGTAACCATATAACCAAACCAGTAACCATATAACCAAACCAATAACCATATAACCATACCAGTAAACATATAACCAAACCAATAACCATACAACCAAACCAGAAAAAATAACCAAACCAATAACCACATACCCAAACCAGTAACAATATAACCAAATCGGTAACCATATAACCAAACCAGTAACCATAAACCTAACCGGTAAACATATAACCAAACGAATAACCATATAACCAAACCAGTAACAATATAACCAAACCAATAACCAAACCAGTAAACAACCAAACCAGTAAACATATACTCAAACCAGTAAGCTTATAACCAAACCAGTAAGCATATAACCTAACGAGTAACCATATAACCAAACCAGTAACCATATAACCAAAAAAATAACCATATAACCTATCCAATAACCATATAACCAAACCAATAACCAAAACAGTAACCATATAACCAAACCAATAAACATATAACCAGAACCGGTAACCATATAAAAAAACAGTAACCATATAACCAAACGAATAACCATATAACCAAAACACGTACCCTCATAACCAAACCAGTAACCACATAACCAAACCAGTAACCATATAACCAAACCCGTAACCATGTAACCAAGCCAGTAACCATTTAACAAAGCCAGTAACAATATATCCAAGCCAGTAACCATATAACCAAACATGTAAACATATAACCAAACCAGTAACCATATAACCAAACCAATAACCATATAACCAAATCAATAACCTTATAACCAAACAAATAAACATATAACCGAACCAGTAACAATATAACCGAACCAGTAACCATATAACCGACCCAGTAACAATATACCCAATCCAGTAACCATAAAACCGAATCAGTAACCATATAACCAAACCAGTAACCATATATCCGAACCATTAACCATATAACCGAACCAGTAACCATATAACAAAACCAGTAAGCAAATAACCAAACCAGTAACCACATAACCAAACCAGTAAATTTAAAACCAAGCCAGTAACCATATAACCAAACCAGGAACAATATAACCAAACCAGTAATCATATAACCAATCCAGTAACCATATAACCTAAACAGTAACCATATAACCAAACCAGTGACCATATAACAAAACCAATAACCAAACCAGAAACCATATAACCAAACCAATAAACAAACCAATGACCATATAACCAAACCAACGACCATATAACCAAACCAATGAGCATATAACCACGCCACTGAACATATAACCAAACCAGTGAACATATAACCAAACAAATGACCATATAACCAAACCAGTGACCATATAACCAATCCAGTGACCATATAACCAAACCTATGACCATATTACTGAACCAGTGCCCATATAAAAAAAACCAGTAAACATTTAACCAAACCAATACACCTATAACCAATCCACTACACATATAACCAAAGCCATAAACATATAACCAAACCAATAACCATACAACCAATCCAATAACCATATACCCAAACCAGTGACCATATAACCAAACCAGTAACCACATAACCAAACCAGTAAATATATACTCAAACCAGAACCCATATAAAAAACCAGTACCCTTATAACCAAACCAATAACCATATAATCAAAACAGTAACCATATAACCAAACCAGTACTCATATAACAAAACCAGTACCCATATAACCAAACCAATAACCATATAACCAAACCAATAGCAATATAACCAAACCAATAAACATATAACCAAACCAATAAACATTTAACCAAACCAGTAACCATATAACTAAACCAGTAACCATATAACCAAACCAGTACTCATATAACAAAACCAGTACCCATATAACCAAACCAATAACCATATAACCAAACCAATAGCAATATAACCAAACCAATAAACATATAACCAAACCAATAAACATATAACCAAACCAGTAACCATATAACTAAACCAGTAACCATATAACCAAACCAGTAACATTATAACCAAACCAGTAACCATATAACCAAACCAGTAACCGTATAACCAAACCAATAACCATATAACCAAACCAGTAACCATATAACCAAACAAATAACCATATAACCAAACCAGTAACCATATAACCAAACCATTAACCATATAACCAAACCCGTAACCATATAACCAAACCAGTAAACATATAACCAAACCAATAACCATATAACCAAACCAATAACCATATAACAAAACCAATAACCGTATAACCGAACCAATAACCATATAACCGAACCTATAAACATATAACCGAACCAGTAACCATATAAGCGAACCAGTAACAATATAGCCGATCCAGTAACCATATAACCGATCTAGTAACCATATAACTGATCCAGTAACCGTATAACCGTACCAGTAACCATATAACCGAACCTGTAAACATATTACCTATCCAGTAACCATATAACCAAACCGGGAACCATATAACCAAATCAATATACTTATAACCAAACCAGTAACCATATAACCAAAACCAGTAACCATATAAACAAACCAGTAACCACATAAACAAACCAATAACCAACTAACCAAACCAATAACCATATAAACAAAACAATTACCATATATCCAAACCAATAACAAAACCAGTAACCATATAACCAAACCAATAACCAAACCAGTAACCATATAACCAAATCAGTAACCACATAATCAAACCAGTAACCATATAACCAAACCAGTAACCATATAACTCAACTAATATCCATATAACCAAACCAATAAACAAACCAGTATCCATATAACCAAACCAATAACCATATAACCAACCCAGTAACCATATAACAAAACCAGTAATAATATAACCAAACCAATAACCATATAACCAATCCAATAACCATATAACCAAACCTGTAAACATAACCAATCCATTAAACATATAAACAAACCAGTAGCCATATAACCAAAACCAGTAACAATATAACCAAACCTGTAACAATATAACCAAGCCAGTAGCCATATAACTCAACCAGTAAACATATAAACATACCAGTAACAATATAACCTTACCAGTAACCATACAACTAAACCTGTAAACTTATAACCAAACCAGTAACCATTTAACCAAACCAGTAAACATATAACAAAACCAGTAACCATATAACCAAATCAGAACACTTATAACCAAAGCAGTACCCATATAACCAAACCAATAACCATATAACCAAACCAATAACCCTATAACCGAACCAATAACCGTATAAGAGAACCAGTAAACATATAACCAAACCAGTAACCATATAACCGAACCAGTAACCATATAACCGATCCAGTAACGATATAACCGATCCATTAACCATATAACCGAAAGAGTAACCATATAACCGAACCCGAAATAATATAACCGAACCAGTAACAATATAACGGAACCAGTAACCATATAATCAAACCAGGAACCATATAACCAAACCAGTATCCATATAGCCTAACCTGTAACCATATAACCAAACCAGTAACCAAACAACCAAACCAATAACCATATAACCAAACCAGTAACCATATAACCAAACCAATAACCAAAAGCAATAACCATATAACCAAACCAGTAAACATATAACCAAATTAGTAACCATATAACTAAACCAGTAACCATATAACCAAACCAGTAACTATATAACCAAACCAGTAAACATATAACCAAACCAGTAACCATATAACCAAACCAATAACCAAATAACCACACCATTAACCATACCAGTAACAATATAACCAAACTAATAACCAGACGAATAACCATATAAAAAATCCAGTAACCATAAAACCAAACCAGTAGCCATATAACCAAACCAATAACCATATAACCAAACCCATAACCATATAACCAAACCAAAAAACCATATAACCAAACCAGTAACAATACAACCAAACCAGTAACAATATAACCAAACCAGTAACCATATAACTAAACCAGTAACCATATAACCAAACAAGTAACCATATAACCAAGCCAGTAACCATATAACCAAACTAGCAACCATATAACCAAACCAGTAACCATATACCCAAAGCAGTTACCTTATAACAAGGCCAGTAACAATATAACCTAACCAGTAACCATATAACCAAGCCAGTAACCATATAACCAAACCAGTAACCATATAACAGAACCAGTCACCATATAACCGAAAGAGTAACCATATAACTGAACCAGTAACCATATAACCGAACCAGTAACCATATAACCAAACCAGTAACCACATAACAAAAACAATAACCAAACCAGTAACCATACAACCAAACCAGTAACCATATAACCAAGCCAGTAACCATATAACAAAACCAGGTAACCACATAACCGAACCAGTAACCATATAACCATACCAGTAAACATATAACATAACCAGTAACCATATAACCGAACTAGTAACCATATAACCGAAGCAGTCACCATATAACAGAACCAGTCACCATATACCCGATCCAGAACAATATAACCAAACCAGTAAACATATAAACAAACCAGTAACCATATAACCAAACCAGTAACCATATTACCAAACCAGTAACCTTATAACCAAACCAGTAACCTTATAACCAAAGCAGTAACCATATAACGAAACCAATAAACAAACCAGTAACCATCTAACCAAACCCATAAACATATAACCAAACCAGTAACAATATAACCAAACCAGTAAACGTATAACCAAAACAGTACCCATACAAGCAAACCAGTAACCATATATCCAAACCAGTAACCACATAACCAAACCAGTAACAATAAAACAAAACCAGTAACCATATTACCAAGCCAGTAACCATATAACCAAGTTTGTAACAATATAACCAAGCCAGTAATCATATAACCAAGCCAGTAACAATATAACCAAACCAGTAAATATATAACCAAACCAATAATCATATAACAAAACTAATAACCATATAACCAAACCAGTAACGATATAACCAAACCAATAACCATATAACCAAACCAATAATATTATAACCAAACCAATAAACATATAAACGAACCAATAACCACATAACCGAACCAGTAACCATACAAACAAACCAGTAATCATATACCCAATCCAGTAACCATAAAACCGAACCAGTAACCATATAACCAAACCAGTAAACATATATCGTTACCATTAAACATATAACCGAACCAGTAACCATATAACCAAACCAGTAAGCAAATAACCAAACCAGTAACCATATAACCAAACCAGTAAACTTAAACCCATGCCAGTAACCATATAACCTAACCAGGAACAATATAACCAAAACAGTAACCATATAACCGATCCAGTAACAATATAACCTAACCAGTAACCATATATCCAAACCAGTGACCATATAACCAAACCAATAACCAAATCAGAAACCATATAACCAAACCAATAAACAAACCAATGACCATAAAACCAATCCAATGAACATATAACGACACCACTGACCATATATCCAAACCAGTGACCATATAACCAAACCAATGACCATATAACCAAACCAGTGACCACATAACCAATCCAGTGACCATATAACCAAACAAATGGCCATATAACCAAACCAGTGACCATATAAAAAAACCAGTGACCATATAACCAAACCAGTCACCATATAACCAAAGCTGTAGACATATAACCAAACCAGTAACCATATAAGCAAACCAGTACCTATATAACCAAACCAGTACCTATATAACCAAACCAATAACCATCTAACCAAGCCAGTAACCTTATAACCAAACCAGTAACCATTTAACCAATCCAATACACATATAACCAATCCAGTACACATATAACCAAACCCATAAACATATAACCAAACCAATAACCATACAACCAATCCAATAACCATATAACCTAACCAGTGACCATATAACCAAACCTGTAACCATATAACCAAACCAGTAAACATATAACCAAACCAGAACCCATATAACAAAACCAGTACCCTTATAACAAAACCAATAACCATATAATCAAACCAGTAACCATATAACCAAACCAGTACCCATATATCAAAACCAGTACCCATATAACCAAACCAATAACAATATAAGCAAACCAATAAGAATATAACCAAACCAATAACCATATAACCAAACCAATAAATATATAACCAAACCAGTAACCATATAACTAAACCAGTAACCATATAACCAAACCAGTAACAATATAACCAAACCAGTAAATATATAACCAAACCAGTAACCGTATAACCAAACCAATAAACTTATAACCAAACCAGTAACCATATAAACAAACCAAAAACCATATAACCAAACCAGTAACCATATAACCAAACCAGTAACCATATAACCAAACCCGTAACCATATAACCAAACCAGTAAACATATAACTAAACCTAAAACCATATAACCAAACAAATAACCATATAACCAAAACAATAACCATATAACCATATCAGTAAACATATAACCAAACCAATAACCATATAACCAAACCAGAAAACATATAACCAAACCAATAACCACATAACCAAACCAGTAACCATATAACCAAACCAGTAGCCATATAACCAAACCAGTAACCATATAACCAATCCAGTAAACATATAACCAAACCGGTAAACATATAACCAAACGAATAACCATATAACCAAACCAGTAACAATATAACCAAACCAATAGCCAAACCAGTAAACATAACCAAACCAGTAACCATATAACCAAACCACTAACCTTATAAACAAACCAGTAACCATATAACCAAACCAGTAACCATATAACCAAACTAGTAACCATATAACCAAAACAATAACCATATAACCATACCAATAAAGATTTAACTAAACCAATAACCAAAACAGTAACCATGTAACCAAACCAATAAACATATAACCAAAACCAGTAACGATATTACCAAACCAGTAACCATATAACCAATCGAATAACCATATAACCAAACCAATGGCCATATAACCTAACCAGTGACAATATTACCAAAACAGTAAACATATAACCAAACCAGTAACCATATAACCAAACCAGTAACCATATAAACAACCAGTAACCATATAAAAAAACCAACAACCACATAACTAAACCAATAAACATATAACCAAGCCAGTAACCATATAACCAAGCCAGTAACCATATAACAAAACCAGTAACCTTATAACCAAACCACTAACCATGTAACCAAACCAGTAACCATATAACCAAACCAGTAACCATTTAACCAAACCAGTAATTTTTTAACCAAACCAGTAAAAATATAAACAAACCAGTAAACGTATAACCAATCCATTTACCATATAACCAAACCAATAAACATACAACCAAACCAATAACCATATAACCAAACCAATAACCATTAAACCAAAACAATAACCACATAACCAAACCAATAACCATATAACCGAACTAATAACCATATAACCGAACCAGTAACCATATACCCGAACCAGTAACCATATAACCGAATCAGTAACCATATAACCGAACCAGTAAACATATAACTGAAGCAGTAAGCATATAACCGATCCAGTAAACATACAACCAAACCAGAAAACATATAACCAAACCAGTAACCATATAACCAAACCACTAAACATATAACCAGCCCAATAAGCATATAACCAAACCAGTAACCATATAACCAAAACGGTAACGATATCACCTAACCAGTAACCTAATAACCAACCCAATAACCATATACCCTAACCAATAACCATATAAACAAAACAATAACCATCTAACCAAATCAATAACAAAAACAGTAACCATATAACCAAATCAATAACCAAACCAGTAACCATATAACCAAAGCAGTAACCATATAACCAAACCAGTAACCATATAACCAAACCAGTAATCATATAACCTAACTTTTAACCAAATAACCATACCAGTAACCATATAACAAAACCAGTAACCATATAAACAAACCAATAAACATATAACCAATCCAGTAAACATATAACCAAACCAATAAACATATAACCAAACCAAAAACCATATAACCAAACCAGTAACCATATAACCAAACCAATACCCATATAACCAAACCAGTAAACATATAACCAAACTAATAACCACATAACCAAACCAGTAACCATATAACCAAACCAGTAGCCATATAACCAAATCACAGTAAACATATAACCAAACCAGTAACCATACAACCAAACCGGTCACCATATAACCAAACCAATAACCATATAATCAAACCAGTAACAAAATAACCAAACAAATAACCAAACCAGTAACCATATAACCAAACCAGTAACCATATATCCAAAACAATAACCATATAACCAAACTAATAACAATATAGGCAAACCAATAACCAAACCAGTAACCATATGACCAAAACAATAACCAAACCAATAAACATATAACAAAAACAGTAATCATATAACCAAACTTGTAACCATATAACCAAACGAATAATCATATAACTAAACCAGAAATCATATAACCAAACCAGTAACCATATAACGAAACCAGTTATCATATAACAAAACCAGTAATCTTATAAACAAACAATTAAATTTATAATTAAACCAGTAAACATATAACTAAGCCAGTCAACATATAACCAAGCCAGTATGCATATAACCAAACCAGTAACCTTATAACCGAACCAGAACCATATAAGCAAACCAGTAACCATATAACCAATCCAATAACCATATATCCAAACCTATAACCATATAACCGAACCAATAACCATATAACCGAACCAATAACCATATAACCGAACCTATAAACATATAACCGAACCAGTAACCATATAACCGATCCAGTAACCATATAACAGAACCAGTAACAATATAACCGAACCAGTAACAATATAACCGTACCAGTAACCATATCACCAAACCAGTAAAAACATAACCAATCCAGTAAATATATAATCAAACCAGTAACCATGTAACCAAAGCAGTAACCAAACCATTGACCATATAACCAAATCGGTGACCATATAACCAAACCAGTGAATATATAACAAAACCTGTGAATATATAACCAGACCAGTAACCATATAACCAAACCAGCATCCCTATAAGCAAACCAGTAAACATAAAACCAAACCAATAACCATATACCCAAAACTAACAACCATATAACCAAACTTATAAACATATAAAAGAACAAGTATCCATATAAACGAACCAGTAACCATATAACCGAACCGGTAACCATATAACCGAACCTGTAACAATATGAACGAACCAGTAACCTTACAACCGAACCAGTAACCATATAATCAAACCAGTATCTATAAAACCAAACCAGTAAGCATATAACCAAACCAGTGACCATATAACCAAACCAATATCGAAACCAGTAACTGAATAACCAAAACTATAACCAAACCAATAACCATATAACCAAACCAATGACCATATAACCAAACCAATGACTATATAACAAAACCAGTAACAAAATAACCAAACCAGGATCCATATAACCAAAGCAGTAACCATACAACCAAACCAATAACAAACCAGTAACCATATAAACAAACCAATAACCAAACCAGTAACCATATAACCAAACCAATCACCATATAACAAAACCAATGACCATATAACCAAACCAGTGACCATATAACCAAACCAATGAACATATAACCAAACCTGTGACCATATAACCAAAACAGTAAACATATAACCAAACCAGTAACCATATAACCACACCAGTAACCATATAACCAATCCAGTTAACATATAACCAAACCAATAAACATATAACTAAAACAATAACCATATAACCTAGCCAGTAAACATATAACAAAACCAGTAACCATATAACCGAACCAGTAACCATATAACCAAACCAGTAACCATATAACCAACCAGTAACCATTTAACAGAGCCAGTAACCATATAACCAAACCAGTAACAATTTAACCAAAGCAGAAACAATATAACCAATCCAATAAACATATAACCAAACCAATAACCATATAACCAAACCAATAACCATATAACCAAACCAATAAGCACATAACCATACCAATAAATATATAACCAAACCAATAACCATATAAAAAAACCAATAACCATATAACAGAACCTATAAACATATAACCGAACCAGTAAACATATAACCGAACCAGTAACCATATAACCGATCCAGTAACAATATAACCGATCTCGTAATCATATAACTGATCCATTAACCGTATAACCGTACCAGTAACCATATAACCGAAACTGTAAATATATAACCAAACCAGTAACAATATAACCAAACCAGTAACCATATAAACAAACCAATATACATATAACCGAACCAGTAACCATATAATGAAACCGGTAACCATATTACCAAATCAGTAACCACATAACCAATCCAATTACCATATAACCAAACCAATAACCATACCAGTAAACATATAACCAAACCAATAACCATATAACCAAAGCACAAAACATATAACCAAACCAATAACCACATAACCAAACCAGTAACCATATTTCCAAACCAGTAGCCATATAACCAAACCAGTAACCATATAACAAAACCAGTAACCATATAACCAAACCGGTAAACATAGAACCAAACGAATAACCATATAACAAAACCATTAACAATATAACCAAACCAATAACCAAACCAGTAAACATAACCAAACCAGTAACCATATAACCAAACCAGTAACCTTATAACCACACCAGTAACCATATAACCAAACTGGTAAACTTATAACCAAACCAATAACCATATAACCAAAACAATAACCATATAACCAAACCAATAACCATATAACCAAATCAATAAACAAAACAGTAACCATATAACCAAAACAAAAAATATATAACCAAAACCAGTAACGATATAACCAAACCAGTAACCATATATCCAAACGAATAACCATATAACCAAACCAGTAACCATATAGTCAATCCAGTAACCAAATAACACAACCAGTAACCATATAACAAAACCAGTAACCATATAACCAAATCAATAACCATATAACCAAACCAATAACCATATAACCAAATCAATAAACATATAACCGAAACAATAAACATATAACCGAAACAATAACCATATAACCGAACCAGTAACCATATACCCGATCCAATATCCATATAACCGAACCAGTAACCATATAACCGTACCAGTAACCATATAACCGAACCATTAACCATATAACCGAAGCAGTAACCATATAACCAAATCAGTAACCATACAAAAAAACCAGTAACCATATAACAAAACCAGTAACCATACATCCAAACCAATACCGAAACCAGTAACCAAATTACCAAACCAATAACCAAACCAATAACCATATAACCAAACAAATGACCATGTAACCAAAACCAGTAACCATATAACAAAACCAGTAACCATATAACTAAACCAGTAATCATACAACCAGACCAAAACCAAACCAGTAACCATATAACCAAATAAATAAACAAACCAATAACCATATAACCAAACCAAGGATCATATAACCAAACCAACGACCATATAACTAAACCAGTGACCATATAACCAAACCAATGGCCATATAACCAAACCAGTGACCATATTACCAAAACAGTAAACATATAACCAAACCAGTAACCATATAACGAACCATTAACCATATAACCAAACCAATAAACATATAACAAAACCAATAACCACATAACCAAGCCAGTAACCATATAACCAAGCCAGGAACCATATAACCAAAGCAGTAACCTTATAACCAAACCAATAACCATATAACCAAACCAGTAACCATATAACCAAAGCAGTAACCATTTAACCAAACCAGTAATTATTTAACCAAACCAGTAACAATATAAACAAACCAGTAACCGTATAACCAATATAATAACCATACACCCAAATCAATAACGATATAACCAAACCAATAACCATATAACCAAACCATTAACCATAAAACCAAACCAATAACCATATAACCAAACCAATAAACATATAACCGAACCAGTAACCTTTTAACCGAACCACTAACCATATAACCGAACCAGTAACCATATAACAGATCCAGGAAACATATAACCGATCCAGTAACCATATAACCGAAGCAGTAAGCATATAACCGAACCAGTAACCATATAACCAAACCAGAAACTATATAACCAAACCAGTAACCATATAACCAAACCACTAATATATATCCAGCCCAATAACCATATAACCAAACTAGTAACCATATAACCCAAACGGTAACCATATAACCAATCCAGTAATCAAATAACCAAACCAATAACCATATAACCAAACCAATAACCACACAAACAAAACAATAACCATCTAACCAAACCAATAACCAAAACAGAAACCATATAACCAAATCAATAACCAAACCAGTAACCATACAACCAAACCAGTAATCATATAACCAAACCAGTAACCATATAACCAAACCAGTAAACATATAACCAAACCATTAACCAATTAACCAAACCAGTAACCATATAACAAAACCAGTAACCATATAACCAAACCAAGAAACATATAACCAAACCAGTAACCATATAACCAAACCAATAACTACATAACCAAACCAATAACCATATAATCAATCCTGTAACCACATAACCAAACCAACACCCATATAACCCAACCAGTAAATATATAACCAAACCAATAACCACATAACCAAATCAGAAACCATATACCCAAACCAGTAACCACATAACCAAAGCAGTAGAAATATAACCAAACCAGTAAACATATAACCAAACCAATAACCATATAACCAAACCAGTAACCATATAACCAAACCAGTAACCATATAACCAAACCAGTAACCATATAACCAAAACAGTAACCGTATAACCAAACCAATAACCACATAACCAAACCAGTAACCACATAACCGAAGCAATAAACATATAACCAAACCAGTAACCATTTAACCTAACCAGTAACCATATAACCAACCCAATAACGATATAACCACACCAGTAAACATATAACCAAACCAATAACCATATAACCAAACCAGAAATCATATAACCAAACCAATAACCACATAACCAAACCAGTAACTATATAACCTAATCAGTAACCATATAACCAAACCACTAACCATATAACCTAACCGGTAAACATATAACCATACTAATAACCTTATAACGAAACCAGTAACAATATAACCAAACCAATAACCAAACCAGTAAACATAACCAAACCAGTAACCATATAACCAAACCAGTATCCTAATAACCAAACCAGTAACCATATAACCAAACCAGTAACCATATAACCAAATTAGTAACCATATAACAAAAACAATAACCATATAACCAAACCCATAACAATATAACCAAACCAATAACCAAAACAGTAAACATATAACCAAAAAATAAACATATAACCAAAACCAGTAACCATATAACCAAACCAGTAATCATATAACCAAACGAATAACCATATAACCAAAACCAGTACCCACATAACCAAACCAGTAACCACATAACCAAACCAGTAATCATAAAACCAAACCAGTAACCATATAACCAAGCCAGTAACCATATAACAAAGCCA
>Ga0268261_10002184_pt1 | contig 13957 bp, 9 predicted proteins | sample TergutNc150P1_FD_190353 | JGI IMG/M metagenome (GOLD analysis project Ga0268261, IMG submission 190353) | Nasutitermes corniger P1 segment gut microbial community from laboratory colony in Florida, USA - Nc150 P1 (SPAdes) (version 2) | ecosystem: Host-associated > Arthropoda: Insects > Digestive... | reverse complement strand
GAATATACTTACAATGCACGTACCCATAAACGTTAAATCTCCTAATAATATTAGCGAATGGCAGATGGGATTTAATTCGGCGTTTAAAGGGTTAATGTTCTTCTATGTTAAAAAAAGATCAACAATATAATTACCATTAGGAAATTTAAATAAATTTGAACATGCAAGGTAAATGTACAACTTAATGAAAACTCGACTTTTGTTTTAGTTTTAGTCACTAACTAACACGTATAATTTAAATTAATATTGATAAAACGCTATTTAAATCACATTTAGACCATAGTCTACGCTGTAAGAACTTTGTGTATTCTAACGTCCTTGTGAACATGTCAAATCAATCAATTCTGCACAACTTCAGTATAACAACTCTAAATGTGGTGCGCAATATATTCCAGGAAATCCTGTAATCTAAACTCTTTACTACGTCAAGGTTGTTACTCAGTTGAACTTGCACGCGTCTTGTCTAATAATCACATTCGCTGACACAACACGACATTACTCATAGTTTCAAAGTTTTTGGATCCCACTGACCCTACACTTCACACGGCCAGTAAATGTGTAATAAAACAGGTTTCATGTCTCAGATAATTTGTGGGCTTCTTTTAGTGGCAAGAAAACGGAAGCGCGTTCAGTAAAATCGTCGTGTTATGTGCTTCCCCTATAACATCACTTTGGTCAGTAGCATATGATCGTTTTGCGTGTTGCATGGAGGGTAGGAACAATAGACCCCGCCACTAGAAGCGTTCCGCTCCATTAATTAACAATAGCAGTGACCCAACCTTTGGTCAAATGATGGACAGACACCTACTAAGTTTGTATGCTAGATTTAAATCCACCCAAATAGTTTTCATCATGTGCAAAAGGATCACAGTGAACATTATATCTGCGCGAGTTTTGAGGATGTCATTGTACTGGTGATAAAGATACAAACGTATTGGGAACTTAAGACGTTGTGACTAAGGAGTAAATGCTGTAATGTCCTTGGATACTGGTGGGCCGGGTAGCGTATTTGGAATAGTGCCTGGCTAGGGGATGGACGGTCCAGGGATTGAATCCCGGTGGGGGGCGAGATTTTCCGAACTTGTCCAGACCGGTCCTGGGGCCCACCCAGGCTCCTGAACAATGGGCACCGGGTCTTTCCCAGGGGTAAAGAGCGGCCGGGGCGTGACGCTGACCCCTCACCCCCTTCTAGTGTCGTAGTCATGAAAGAGTAGAGCTTTACCTCTACTTCCCCTATGGGCCTAGGGCCTTTACAGAGCCTCAGTGCCTGTACAAGGGTGACCTTTACCTTTACCTTCACTTGGATACTGGCTATTGAGTCTACAATACGTAACAGGGAGTAGGATTTAATCGTTTTAGTTTGCTTACGAAAAGTTGAGAATATTAAAATATTCTGTGCACGGAACGTATTGAGAATTGGTAAAGGAAATATTGTGAAATTTATTTCTTGTAAATTTATGGAGTCATATTAATATCCTTTAGGTAGGATGGTATTTACCGTTACTTAATATGAAGGAATACCAAATTGCTACTTGTCGAGAGAAATTCTCTGAATATTTACCGCAATAAAACAGTCTGAAAGAACTGCAAAAAAAAAAACAAGGAAACATGCACCTTGTGCCTAACATTCCTTTTCGGCTAATTTTAAGTTTTTCAAGATAATTAAACGAAAATACGCTATTCGCTTATTTGCAGAATTGTATATCCAAAAACAATTAATGATATCCTGCATTAAATGTATGTTGCTGTTGGTCGTATTGCAGATAATAATTAAAATAAACTCTCTTGTACATACATACATCCACACTTATAAAAATAAAGTATATAGCTAAACGTTATCATTTTAAATATATTTTGAGTTATAGCTATAAGCGTTACTGTATTCAAATTCAAAATTTTCATTCCAAATTATTAAAATAAAAAGAAATTGATGTGAGAGACATATTAACCTTTTCTCACATGCCGTCTTGCACCTTACACACAAGAAAAGACTTCAGCAATATTTGTACAAAAATAACGAGACTAGCTATCCTTTGTTCTCCGTCGATTCAGATCCTGGATATTTTATTAATGTACTGTCCAGAAAACCAGGCAGACAACTGCAATAATGAGGCTTTGCTTTTGCAGATGAAAGCTGTCTTACAAAAAAAATTTTTCACTTTAATTTTAAACTAAAATTTTCGACACAAATATAAAAGTCGCTGTCGAATTATTAGCCACCCTACTTTATATTTGCGAGGTCGTGGCTAAGAATATCATCCGAGACACAGAATATTGGGAGTGTCTACTTAAAATTTAGTAAAAATATCTCTTACTCCCTCAGTCCCTACAGGCAACTGCCTAGAAAATACTTTATATCAGACCACGACCTCTTCCTTTCACTTCTTTTCCAGCTCATTACCCCCGAATCCATCTGCAGTTCAGTTATTGATGGTGAATTAAACAAACCATAACTTACATTCTGAGCAAGTGTCACTTCAAGTCATTATTGAGTTTTTTCATGCGTGCCTGTACGTTCGTGTGTGAGTGGGTGAGGAATAAACAGAGGCGTGAGTCTGTGTGTGTGTGAAGATCTATTTGTGTACCAGAGAAACGAGGCAAAAAGAAAGAGTTACGATTAATCGAATTACACACAGCACCGTACTTATCATTCCAGCAGACAGCTTTAGGTTATTTTGTACGTTTCTAGCATTCAATATATTATGATTTCTCCAGTCGCGTGACATATACAGTACTACCTGTTTGTCGTCGCTTACACATCGAAAATGAATTGTGGAATAAGCACCTGTTTTATTTTTTGTTTATTATTTATAAAACTTCTCTGAATTCAGGGTTTCTTTTTATCTTTGCGGATCGCCCATTAAAGCGCTTCGTCCCACATCTTTCTTTCGGCTTTGAGGTGAGACATACCCGTTGTGTGTTACAAATATCATAAAACAAAGTGAAATAGCCGTCTTTAGGCAACCTACCAACAAATATAAAAACGATTAAAAAACAGTTGAAAATAAATGTGATAGTGAACAACTTTATGGATAGATTTTCGATCTATTAAAATTTTCATTTAAGAACAAAAATTATACTGCCTACTTTATGAAGCCCTGTCTGTGTTTCTCTGTGCACATCTCTGAACATTTATCTAACAGAAAGACATTTCGAACAGAAGCTGTAGAAATAATTGAAACACTTATTGCACATACAGTGCAACTTGTCAGAAATCTCTTCTTTACTGTTCCAACTCATCCACTTCACTACACTTTAAAACGCTAAAAGCTCACACTAAAACACTTAAAATTTGCCCCTACATATTTCGGTTTCCTTTGAAAACATCCTCAGTTGGTCCATGGCCGTACTTCGCTAGATTACTGAATTGGAATGTTGATTTACATTCGTTATAAAGCCATAGTCTCGACCAGATAAGTACCCACATACACACACAGACGGAATGAATCGACATACAGCCACATAACACTCTATGACGAATGTAAATCAATATTCCAATTCAGTAACATAGCGAAGTACGGCCATGGACCCCCTGAGGATGGTTTCAAAGGAAACCGAAACATGTAGGCGCGAATTTTAATTGTTTTAGTGTGAGATTTAGTGTTTTAAAGTGTAGTGAAGTGCATGAGTTGGAACAATAAAGAAGAGACTGAAACAACATGCAGCACGGTACAACAGTGAAGAATATCAGAAATTCTTGATATTCTCGAGACAATCAAAAAGAAGTGACGCAACGACAGAATCATTAATATAGACGGACATTTCCTAACTTGTTATTTATTGCCCCATTGATGTCTGAGTCAGTAAATGTTACAATGACGAAAGTATACGGTAAATTAATTCAATCTATTTTGCGTGTTTGGGCTTTGTGTGTACACATGCTGAGTCAGCTGTACTCTATCGATTGTGGGAGTCTATCTGCCTTCTGTGTGCGAGATCCAGTCCCATGCCTTATACATAGCCCTATTATTGACTGAAAGAGATCTATAGACTGCATTTATCTCTTCCGTGGTTTACAGTGCAGGCAACAATAACACTGTTATATACCAGTTGACTCTTTGCACAGGGTGGTCCAGGCAATTGTAAAGTACTTTACATCTGTTAAAGCTTCGAAAAGTTTTCAAATGGCTCTTCACTTTGGGACATTCGAGGTGATTTCTGCCTGTCGGTCTACTCAGTTTATATTGTAGTGATTCGATTCCCTTTATGTAAAGGTAAAGGTAAAGCAATCCCATTACAGGCCTGGAGAGGTCCTGAGGGTTCCAGGAGGTTGAGGATCCCAGATTTCAAGACAAACGGCACACAAAAAAGTGGTAAGGTTGTCAAACCTACGCACCGGTCGCCTTTACCCCTAGGAAATATTCCTCGTACTCATTCCTGTTAGAGGCTTATTCAACCTCAGAGCCATAGTGTGGCCGGAAGGATTATGTAAATAAAAAATTCAATAACACCATCGGGAATCGAACCCGTGACCTTACGGCTTGTAGCGCAGTGCCTCAACCAACTGCGCCACCGCGTGTCCCTCCCTTTATGTGCCTTCGGAATTTTCTTGTGCCTGACAATTTTGGGTACGTATAGTGAAAGTAAAGCAGCTGGAGTTCGAACATAATCACGCATTGCCGTCTAGGGCGAAGTAAATACAGATTTAGCTTGGTAACTGAAAAGGATGGACTGGAAATAAGGAGATCAGAGATCCATGAACAGGATCTTCTTGAGCTCAAGAAGAGAAAAAAGAGTTATATTGTTTGTAGCAAACACAATTTATTTTTTCAAATACAGCTCAGGCCCTATCGAAGAATACACAAACTGCCTCCTTGGAGTACAATCGTTACTGAGAAGGTGATATTCCTTCAGCATGCCAAGAATTTTCCTGCCATTTCCAGCAACAAGAGGCCACTTAAATTATTTCAAATATTTTTGCACTTATAATCTACATACTTGCAAATTTTTTGTACTCTAGTCCTACATTTCAATATTGTTCTAGTTCCTACGTCAAGGTATATCCGTCTTAGTAAATTTCTCAAGAACAAAATTCAGTAAAGCACATTAATATTTCCAGCCACGTTATGGATGATCAAATAATCCACAGTTTCCTAGAATGTTTCTCTCTCATTGAAGGGCAAATATAGGACTGATCATGAGAACAAAGAAAGTGACCGAAGAAGTTTTTGATCGCCCGGAAATATTTTAGTGCTCTAATTCTCTTTGAAAGCCTCAGCCTTACTTACGGAACTTCATCGGCGATCACAATAAAGTTGTCTCGAACTTCTAACGGTGAACAAATTTGGAATCGATAAAGAAATATTGTATATTGCTTTTAATTACATTCGAGCTTGAAACAACCTGCAGTTTTTTCAAATTGTATTCCTTTCGCTGTCCAATGCAAACAATCTTTCACTCCAGTATGCGTAAGCTGTAAGGGAATATGAAATTGTCCCGAACATAAACACGCACCACGTAATGAAGGCGTATGGAAGAGTGGAGGTGTAACTCAAAGCATTCGTGACTTTCGTGCTAGATCAGGACGAGTGGTGAGCTTCTGCCCGGCTACTTTACACATTGTACCTACCGAAAAACAGGCTGCTTGGTCTCGCAGGTTCACACTGACGCTATGGAAAAGAAGGAAATAAGAATGCCTTGATGCTGCAGGGAAATGAACTCCAATAAAAAATATACACAACATAAGGAAAACTTTAACTTATTGAATAATTTTGTAGGTAATATCGTGTGATGGTTACGTTTATTGATCTCAGAAATAAATCTCCAAGATCCATGTTGCAGGCTAAATATTTTAGTAGTGCACTGTCGAAAGTTGGTGTTTGTAAATCTCTTTTGAAGTGAGAACACCAATCTCGTCTCTCTAATCCAGCAAACAGGACACATTTTTCGAAAACAGAGAGCGAAGAAGACACAAAGAACAGGTTCTTTTTTAAGAAACCTCCATTGTACTGCAACACTACAATGTGGAGGATTGAAATATCTTTCCCTTTAACTTCTCTATTAGTTATCCATGATTATATTTTGTTTCTTTGTTCTAAGTGTATATTCTTTGTATCATTGATTGCTTTGGAGTAAGTAAAATGGTGGGTGAAAACTAACTTGGTGAGTGTTATTCCTCTACATTTTGGTGCCGAAACCCGGAAAGAAAGTGCCACGGGATCCTGAATTGTGAAGTGATTTGTTTAACTAGTGGAGTGCGGGAGTGAATGTGTGGTCTTTACACGCCGGGACGTAAACACGCAGTATACGAGCACGAATCACGGTCCGGAGCTTGAAGAAACATAGACGCCATTGTGCACTTCTGAAGCGGTGTGGTCGGTAATACAGTGGCATGTACGACGACCGCCTCCCTACAGACGATCAGATACCGGGCATCTGACGACATCTCTGACTTGCGCCCCCTACAGACAATCAAGTTCTTGGGGCCCTACAGACGATCAAGTTACTACACCCCCTAAAGACGACCACGTTACTGTGCACTCGAGTACGCTGCAGTAGATCAGTATGTCGGACGCGGAAATGAAAAGTTAAAGCGAAAGCGCCCTACCGAGAGGGCCAAAGCGACCCGGTTTATTATTACCATCAACGAGTTTACAAGTGACAACCCCCTCGACGATTACGAGCACTATAAAGGCCGGCTTCAGGAAACGCTGGATCAGTTGGCTCGACTGGATGACTCTATCCAGGATCTCCTGGAAGACAGCGAATACACTGCTGACGTGGAAGCTTGCGAGGAGTACATTGATTCTGCCAAGCGAGCGCTCCTAAAGGCCAAACAGGAGATTGAGAGAAACATGGCCTCATCTGCAGTGAAACTTAGCGTATCGAAATTGCCACCCGCCCCACGACAGCTCGACCCCCAGTTACTCACTCGGTGAAGCTGCCCCAATAAAGCTTGAACCCTTTGCTGGAGATGTGGAAACGTGGGCCAGGTTCTGGGAACAGTTCGAATCCTCCATTGACCAAGACCCTACCGTGTCCACTATAAATAAACACGTGTTCCTTCGGGGCTATTTGGAGGGCGAACCAAAGATGCTTGTCAATGGCATCGCCGTGACTGCTTCAGCCTATGAGGACACGAAGAAAATACTTCGTGATCGCTACGGCGATAAGCATAGGATAATACAGGCTCACTTAGACCACTTAGAAGAGGTGACGCCGATCCGGTCAGCGTCTGCGGAGACACTGAACGCCACGTATAGCGAGTGCAAACGCCGCATCCAAGCCCTTCGTGCTATAGGAAAGAACATAAAGGCATACGGTAGGGTATTGGTCCCAAAGATCCTCCGCGCATATCTGCGGACGGTGGATCTACCTGGTGAAACGAGAGGGTCACTCTGAAGGAGACGTCGTCAAGTTAATGGAATTTTTAGGCGAAGAGGTGCACGGAGCCCTTACGGCGCAGAACATTCGTGGTGAGACATCACTGGTGTCTAACTTCACTCCCACGGCAGCCACGTTTTACGTCCGCTCCAAGTCAGGATCTACCTCTCAAAGGAGCCGAAGGTCAGTAGATCCATTCTGTGTATTTTGTGAAAGTAATAGTCACAGGGCTCAAGACTGTTAAGCTGTGGTCGACGTAAAAGAACGTATTGAAAACTTAAAGACGGCCAACCGATGCTTTCTCTGTCACAACCGCGGTCATCATACGCACGCCTTTAGCAAAGGAGGTAAGGTGTTCTGCTCGAGGTGCAAGAAGGGACATCATCAGTCTGTTTGTATGGACAAGGAAACAACTAGCAGACCAGGTCCGATAACGTCGACTTCTGTGAGTGGATACCTCTTCACCAGACTTCATATACCGGCAAAATGCCCGTGTATGGAACATGGGACCTACGGGCCGGAGCAGAATTACACGTTGCGTGTTGGATGGCGAAATCCAATGCAGTTGCCAGATCAATAATAGACGACCTGCAACTTGAGGTGGTTGACCAGCGGGACTTACCGGTTACTGGCTTTGAGTTATACCCTGCTGCTCCCAGCCGGAGAAGGCTAGTTCGATTCAGTGTGCGAGGTGCCGGGAGTAGATTCTCGACTTCATTGACGGCATTTGAGAGCGCTCACGCCTTCTCCCATCAGCCTGTTGTCCCGCACGATATTAAGACGCTGGCGCATGCCCGTAAAGTACAGTTTGCTGACCCACCGGGCGACCCCGAGAACCTCCCTATTGAAATTTTAATTGATGGTGACCACTATTGGGAAATAGTTAAGGATACTTCACCAATACGCCTTTCTCTATCTGTAGTGCTGCTACCATCAAAGTTAGGATGGATCCTCAGTGCGAACCGTTCTGCCGTAACGACCAGTTCAATTATGGTCAACTACGTCAACCTAGATCAGACATCCTGCCCTTCGGGTGAAGCTGTACGTCGTTTTCGGGATTTAGAATCCCTCGGGATCACGAATAAACGAGAAAAGTCCTTGAGTGCCCGAGACACAGCACTCCTTCGGGACTTTACGCCTCTTAATCCCTAGAGGATCAACGGAGAGTTGTGTCTCTCCCTCGTAAGGAAAACATCACTCTACCTAGCGATCACCACAAAGCTGAAAGACTGTTTCGCAGATTGGAGCAGAGACTGGAGGGCAATGTTGCCTTACGGCATGTGTATCATGATCACATGCTAGACTATATAAGGCAGGAACCAGTGCAAATAGCTACCTTTGGAGAGGAAACAGCGGACGAGGTTTATTTGTTCCATCGTGCCGTAAAGAAGGAAAAGCGAGGAAAGCCAAATGGAGGATTGTTTTTGACGGCTCCTCTGATGAAGATCGCGTGCCGTATTTGAACGACGCCCTTGAGATGTGCCCGAATTCAATTCCGGAGATTTTAGCGACACTGCTGCAATTCCGATTGCATCCCGTGGGAATCATAGGAGATATTGGGAAGGCATTCTTACAATTCAGCCGCCACAGAAGGGACAGAGACCTGACGAGGTTCTTTTGGTATCGCATCATCAAAGATGAGGAAGGGAATTACGACACTACCAGAGAGGTTATAGCGTACCGTTACACTCGGTTGCTATTTGATCTCACATGTAGAACCTTCCTCCTATCTGCTACTATCAGAGAACTTGCTGGCAAGTATAATGCTGAGTTTCCCAACGCCGCAGCCCTTGTGGACAACTGTTCCTTTATGGAAGACTTCGCTGCGGGCGCGGAAAATGACGATCGTGTAACCAGCCTTTACTACGAGCTTGTGAACCTGATGAACCAAATTCGTCTACCTATGACGAAATGGGCCACCAATTCCGAACACTTGAAGGAAGTCTGGAGGACCAAGGGCGTGGAATTTAAGGAGGTAAGGCTAACCCTTGGGATCGACTGGGACACCAAATCGGACACGTTTCTAATGGATCACCGTGATGTCATTGGTGAATACGTTGAAGGTCCTACTACTAAAAGGCAAGTCCTGCAAGCTACGGACAGATTCTATGACCCCCTGGGCTTACTAGCCCCCGTATCTGTCGTTAGGCAATTATTATTCCAGGGCATATGGTACAGAGAATTAGCTTGGGAAGAGCTCTTGCCGTCTGATCTCGGCGCCATTTGGAACATTTGGGTAACCGCTATGCCGCCCTTGGCTCAGTTACGCGTTCCTAGATGGCTAGGCACAGTAGACAGTAATCGTCCCAAAGTCCACGTGTTTTGCGACGCGTCTGAGCGTGACTACACAGCCGCTTTGTATGTTCGATCCTGTATGGTCGACCGGAACGTGGTTCGTTTAGTATGCAGCAAGAACCGACTTGCCCCGGTCAAGATCACCCTCCCCCGATTAGAGCTTTTGGCTCCTCTAGTGGGAGCTAGATTGTTGTACTACTTTGCTAAGCTACGTGCATCGATATTACGGAGGTTACTTCATGGTCTGACCCGACAGTAGCCTTGGGATGAATACGTCAGGACCCTAATAGATTGAAGACTTTTGTATGTAACCGAGTGACTGAGATACAGTCCTATACGACCCCTTCCCAATGGAGGCACTGTCCAGGGAAGGACAACCCAGGTGACCTGCTTTCCAGAGGAGTGACCGCCGAACAGAGGTCAATCATGGACGTCTGGTAGTGTGGGCCTTCCTGGCTCGCGCAACCTCCACGGCACTGGCCCCCGAACACACCCCCCAGTAGACGTTTCCCTTCCCGAAATGAAAGGGTCCGCCAATCAAACTCTGTTGACGTTCCCCAGAAACTGCTGGATCCTACGAAATACAGTTCCTACTGGAAGTTACTTAGGGTCACAGCATGGATCTTGCGCTTCCGGCAAATTACCCTTCGAAAGGAGAAAATCTCCGGTAATTTAACGGCCTTGGAAATGGAGGCGGCCAGATCTTATTGGATACAAGCCGTGCAAGGTGAATCCTTCGCTGCGGAATTTAAGGCTCTACGAGAGAACTTATCACTCCCTGAGGGCTCGAAGATAGGCAGATTCAAACCCTTTTTGGACGACGGATTCATTCGCCATGGTGGACGAATGTAGTTTGCTGAGCTTTCCTGCGGACAACGCCACCTCCTACTTTTCGATTGGCAACATCACTTTACGAAACTGCTGATTCTACAAACTCATATTCGACTCCACTTAGGGGTACGCATAATCCTAGCTGAACTGCGTGAAGAGTTCAGGAACCTTCGCGCTCGGCAAGCGATTAAGCAAGTACTACATTCATATCTCCCATGCCGAATGGCAAAGAGATTACCTGGAGTAGAAATAGAAGCTCCACTGCCCACGGGTAGCGTAACACCCCTTAGAACCTTTGCGGTCACTGGTATTGATTATGCCGGACCACTTCGACAAGGTGGGAAATACCGTAAAGAAGAGTTATATTGCTCTATTCAATTGTGCGACAACACGAGCTGTGCATCTGGAGCTTTGTCTGGAGACGTCGAACGAAAAATTACTCTTAGCACTTCAAAGGTTAAGAGGTAGGCGTGGTCTACCCAAGACAGTCTACACTGACAACGCCCAGACTTTTCACGCGGCTAATAGAGAATTGAGGGAAATTGTGCAATCCTTTCAGCCGCCAAGACACACCAGTATTTCGCAGAAAACAGAATCCCTTGGAAGTGTATAGCACCTCTGGCGGGTTGGTGGGGAGGTTGGAGGGAGCGAATGGTCGCTAGGACTAAGCGTTGTCTACGGAGGGTATTAGGACGCTCCCAGGTGGTCGAGGAAGAACTCCAAAATATCCTGGTAGAGATTGAGGCGGCGCTAAATTCGAGACAATCATCCAAGATGATGAGAATGAGATATTGACACCCACCCAGTTCCTCACGGGCGGGAGGCTGACAACTATTCTCCAAGGCCTCGAACCAGTCAGGACAGAAAGACTGACTAGGGCCTTTCAACAATATCGAAGGCTGACCGAGACTCTTTGGCGACGCTGGCAAAGGGAGTATCTTCTGCAAATGAGAAGCTGTCATGAGGTTAGGAGACCTGCCCGACAAGGACTCAAATTGAAGGTAGGAGAAATCGTTCTCTTACAGGAAGAAAGAGTGCCGAGACAGATGTGGAAGAATGCCCGGATAGACGAGCTGATTCCAGGTCGTGATCGTCAAATCCGGACGGTTAAAATACGCCTCTCGGACAGAAATATGAGTCGTCCCGTGCAGATGGTCATTCCCTTGGAGATTGACAAGGGTGGGGAGGATGTGGAGGATTGAAATATCTTTCCTTTAAATTCTCTATTAGTCATCCATGATTATGTTTTCTTTCTTTGTGTTAAGTGTATTTTCTTTGTATCATTTATGTCTTTGGAGCAAGTAAAATGGTAGGTGCAAACTAACTTGGTGAGTTTTACTCCTCTACGGACCCTAAGTATTAAGCATTCAGGTATGGGACACGGAAGTGACGTCAAACGTAAACAAAACTAACTTTACCCTTCCTACCCGGCCCCCAGGCGATTACGTGATTTAAACAAAAGGTCCCAGACAGTATGGAGCCGAGCTAAACCTAACTTTAACTTGTTATTATTTTGAAACCGAAACTTCCACTCCCACCCATGCCGCCAGGCCGACACATGATGTAAACAATGTTCCAGACAGTGTGACGCAGGACTAAAATTAACTTTAATTTGTTATTATTTCCAAACCTAACCCTCCACTCCCTGACCCCAGGCAGTTACTTAATTCAAAAGAGCCGCCATTTTTAATTTGTGGCAATATGGCAACTAGAGCGGTAATTTTAAACCTAACTTCAACTTGTTATTATTTTGAAACTTTGTTATTGTTACGTGATGTAAACAAAAGATGGCGGAGAGTTTAATGACCTTTTTGCTTAATCTAACTTTAACTTGTTATGGTTACTTGATATAAACAAATGAGCCATTTTGAATTCTTTGCAATATGGCGGTTACAGCGGTAATTTTAAACTAACTTTAACTTATTATTTGGAAACTTAACAGTGAACTTGTTATGGTTGCCGGATGTAAACAAACACTCTAGACAGCTTTTCGCCACGGCTATTTTGAATTTGGGGTAATATGGCGGACACGCGCGGTATTTTTAAACTTTGTTATTATTTTGAATATTTAATATTGGTTTGATGTAAACAATTGCGCCATTTTGAATTTGAAGCAATATGGCGGACACGCGCGCTTTTTAAACTAATGCTAACCTAACTTTAAATTGTTATTTGAATAAGGCGGCCATTTTTAAATATGGTGGACTGGCGAGCTATTTAAACCTAACTTAAATATATGCTATATTAATAGAGCAGCCATTTTACAATATGGCGGCTAGCACGGCAATTTTAAACCTAACTTTAACTTGTTATTTGAATAAGACGGCCATTTTAAATATGGTGAACTAGCGCGCTACTTATACCTAACTTTAACTTTGTTATTCAAATAAGGCGGTTAATTTTACAATATGGCGACTAGCGCGCTAACTTTAATTTGTTACCAACCGCCATTTTAAATTATATTGCTAACCTAACTTGTTGCGTTAGTTTAAAAATTTTATCTTTAAGATTCTAGGTTCGAAGGAAAGGCACTAGGTTCCCACCACGAGGCATCCTAAAACGATCCATCCTAGGTTATTGTGATAAGTATAATAAATAAATAAACACAATTTTACATTTTACAAATGGAAACAATGTAGGCTGGTTATTATAATTAAAAGTACAATTTTATTATATTAATAAACGTACAATTTAGGTTATTATTATAATTGAAAGTACATTTATTTATTACACTTACATTTACGTATTTATTTATTTATTTATTACCGAGTGCGGTTAGATAGCAAGTATATGCGCACACCAATGTTTGGCTTAAAAGTTACGAAAAATAACAGAGGTACATTTTGCAGAGAGTGGTTTTTAAAACACACGGCAATATGCGTAAGAAAATACGTAAGTACAGGCGATAAAGATGTTTAAATGTTGCATGGTTTGAAACAGAAGACTACGTGCAATGTTTTGTAAACAAATAACAACGAAACGAACAGTTTGTTTACAAGCGTGGAACGAATACCTAGCATGCAGGCGTATTACCATATTAAAACATTTAGAAATGAGGGTATTACTATCGTTATACTTTTAAGCAACCGCAGCGGCAATTAAAAGTAGTATAGTTGACACTTTGCGTGCTAAGGAAAATGTATTTTTAGGCTGTGTATCTTAGTACAGACATTTCGTTTTGAAAGTTGCACGCTAGACATTTTAACAGTACACACTTAATTTTTTAACGTCATTTAGAAGTAAAAGACGAAGATGTGCGAGTTGAAACTTGTACGGATAGAAAACACCGTTAGACAAACCTTACTGCCTTAACTACTAGAGACAGAATGCCAACTAACATAGTTTAGAAACTGACGTATAATGCATACAGAAAATACACATACAATTCACACTCGCTGAAAGACACAACATAGTAAAGAGACTGAATATTAAAAACATATTTTTACACTTAAGTACTAATTTTACACATTACCTTAGTTTAGCTATGTATTAAATAGAGACCTTTAAT
>Ga0268261_10002183_pt1 | contig 13959 bp, 11 predicted proteins | sample TergutNc150P1_FD_190353 | JGI IMG/M metagenome (GOLD analysis project Ga0268261, IMG submission 190353) | Nasutitermes corniger P1 segment gut microbial community from laboratory colony in Florida, USA - Nc150 P1 (SPAdes) (version 2) | ecosystem: Host-associated > Arthropoda: Insects >... | reverse complement strand
ACACCCTTACCACCTTCATGTGCCGACTGTCTTGAAATCTGGGGGCCTCAACCTCCTGGAACCCTCAGGGCCTGTCCAGGCCTGTAATGGGATTGCTTTACCTTTACCTTTACTTCAACCAATACTCTGATACGTTCTATAGGCACTGTTGCCGTGCCCATATAAAGTCCCAGTCATATTATTGCTGGCAGTGAAACATGGTTGCATCATTACACCCTGACACTGAAGAAAAATGTCATAACCATTAAAAAATTATAGAAAAGAAACAATAAAAGTAAAATACCCTTGCCAGCTCATAAACTGTTCTTTACCATGTCAACTTCCACACAGTCTGTACTACAAGGCAATTCCTGGAGCAGTTTTTCTCAAAATATCTTGCCCATTCATCAAACAGGCCAGACCATGCACCCAGCAACTGAAATCCAACTCTTTGGACCAGTGAAGCAGCACATCAACAGTAAACAATTCTGTGTGAGATCTTACATTCTCACAGCAATAACTATAAACAATAGTGTCACCTGGAAAGCCACAATGGTAAACTGCTACCAGACTACATGGCAACACACCCCAGAAAACAGAATTCTGCATAAATACTTCAGACACAATGTAAAGCTGAAAGATGAGGTATGTGTGCCAATGGACGCAACAGTGAACACTGACTTCTTCCCCAGAGAAATCAAACAAGTGGTATATTGCTGGGACAAATGTTTTAATCACCCTTTCAACTATGTGGAGAAACAGATATAAATATATTATTATTCTTTTTTATGTTGAACATCTCTACTGAAGCTGTAAATGCAACTTAGATGCACCACTGAATGTTATTTTTGGAACAGCCTACATACTTGGCTCCTATTTCTGCCATCAGATATCAACCAAAATATACAAATTTTCAAATTCGCATGGCAGTTATTCATCAGTTATGTTTTGGGGTTTATGCACCATGTAGTGATGTAGGTGCAAAAACCCAAAGGATTACAATAATCAGACTGCCTGCCAATGGCAGTGTAAACAATCAACATCATACAAGTTAAAATGCCATGAATAACTTCTTCAACAGTGTACATTTAGGTCAGCACAAAAGTAAATCATACAACATGCTACAGTCATGTAAAAAATATGAAAGTGCAAATGCCCTACACTGCACTATGTGAATATAACGCTATTAAGTGAAGCCAGTTCAAAGCAAATATAACCAGGAAGAAGCACCATGTCATAAAAACAATACCATGGAATATGGTATGATCGAAGAAACCAAAATCATACGCAGCACTCTCATTACAAGACAAGACAAATGCATACTGCATTGATTAATTTTACCCTTATGACTCTCAGCATACCTGCAGTCAGCGGAATATTCGCAGAAAGGATTCATCACAACTAAAAAAAATTAAATTTCAACTATCTGAGAGATGGAAGTTCACCTCCTACACATACAGAAAATTAAAAACATATTGTATAGGTATCTTTCCGACAACCAAAGATTGTAAAGGGGTGTTATCTATCTTACATTTGGGTAAACACGGTGCTTATTTTGTTTGATTAAAATCCTCATTCACAATCTCTAAAAAATAAAAAAATTTTACGTACCAAGCATGATAGCACAATCAAACTTTCTCTGATCTAGTGACATATCATACAAGGGCAGTACATTAACAGCTGCAAAATATCTTGTAACTGCATGCAATCTGAGTTATGCACAGTGGTGTATATATAAGATTATGGTTTTTTTGGATGTGATGAAATGTAGTTTGGTGGACAGGTACCAACATTTTGAAGAAACCTGCTTCTTTTCACCTTCAGGCTAAAAAATGATAGAGACAGCAGGTTCTTCCACAATGTTGGTACATTCCTAAAAACTACACAGTATCACATCCAAGAAGACTGCAATCTTAATGTTGTACTTACTTCCATCTTGTTGTGAAAGCTTTATAAGAAGTAGAAACTGGCAGAGTCAAAGGGTGGCCATCAGAAAACACTTGACAAACCACCATCAAATCTGCAAAGCCATTTTGGTATAACCCAGAAAATTTTAGCATTGGATTAGAAAGAAGCTTGTCATATTCTGGTTTCTGCTGCTTGCCTTCCAGTGTACCTCTGCAAAAGCAGAACATGTGTGAAAACAAACTGATAACAATTGTATTTTGTCAGGCAAGTATAAAAGAACACATAAAGACATAAAAATGTGCTGATTGAAGATTTGTAGAATAACAAGGAAATGCAAGACATACAAAATACAATATCTTAACCACTGAAATGCTCATCTTCATTTGCCAAAATACTAGTTACGTTTCAGATTATCTTCTGGTTTGTGACACATTCTAGTTTTGCAGGTAAATACCGAAGTTTCGGGGGCACAAGCTGCCTCCATCTTCATGGCCTAAACTCGCCTTGCAAAAACTAGTTACATGACAAAAAATAAAACGGATGATTCAAATAATTATGCATATGCATTTTAACATAAGCAAATATAGCACGAAATTGACTTAAATAGCATCTCAAAATACAACTGTAAATTTCACACATTTTTACACTTCACACATTTCCTTACATCTTAATTTGTATTCTCGTCTCCAGAGAGGAACTATAGACATAATAAAATCTGTCATCTAATTCATCCATATTAAATACACATCACTCACACGCATACATTATGTGACAAACCAAATTCATCAAAACAACTTCCGCAACCACGGATAACCGCTACCATTATATCAGCTGTCACAGTATGTCCGTCTGGTCATTGAATATTTATGACGTTATGTCGAGAGTTGCAAGAAGTGCTAAGTTTTACCAGTAGATGACTAAAATATAGCGTATGCAGAGCCATAATTTCAAGTATGGTATTCATGGCTCCATCAAAATCTATCCGAGCTAGGGTAATCCGTGTGGTTCCAAGGGGAACTACAACGGGCGGGTAATTTGACTGTCACAGGTTCGCAAAGACTTCATTTGTGATGTTATGGGTTAAGCCGCGGTGTAGACAGACAGATGGGTTCTAACATGCCGGAGGAATATACTGCCTTCATTCTCAGGTTAACGGTTATCAATGGTAAAAACAGTTAAATTGCTATATAGATAGCAACATTTCGACATGCGGGCTTTAAATTATCTAGGAATGTACTGCAAATTACAGCATCTCGATTAAAGCGGCGTTCTTGGAACTATTCTACATATGAACGAGGTTTGATGTTCCCACACTGATTAAGGTGTCAGACTGTTGTCTTACGTGACGTGATTCCACGTGGTCTGGTGGAAGCTAGAAACGTTTTGGAGGAACTCAAGTTTCATCTTAATCTTGATCTGAATCTACTCTGAATATGGCAGCAGTACGTTGCTACAAAGCGTCACTTTGCAGAAGGGTACAGACTTAGAGGCCAAGACGAGCTTCGGGAGCCTAACCACCGCACCTTGCGAAGAAAACCTCCTGGTCGTAGCTCCTGGTATACCTCGTACGAACTGTTGCTGTCATCAAAGGACGCCTCTATGAAATACATTCTACAAAAGCAAAATGAAGACCGAATGTTATGAGAGCGATGTGGTTCACCCGAGAACAGCCCATGAAGGCCCAGAGGGGGAGTAGCTTTATTCTTTCTTTAACCTCGGCGCTAGATGGGGGTGGGTGGTTGACACAACGGCCCGACCGCTTAAACCCCAGGAAGAAACCCGCTACCTATTGTACAGAAGGCTGGACGGTCTGGGCGGGTGCCAAAAATTCCGCCCCGCCGGAATTCGCTGCCCGGACCGTCCAGTCCGTGATCTGTGGTAGCGAGTCGCTATACCGGCCTACATTACGAGTGATGTACCATTAAAGAACGGCTACATGACGTTAACCAGTGCACCGTTCTAACGATTTAACTGTTTGAGTGAAGGTCTTCCACGCTCCGAAGGAGGGATTTCAAATGCTTTGTGTTGCGGCATGCTGATGGTACATCCTACAATATAAAGAAATAATATAGCATTGTTTTATTATTATTATTATTATTATTATTATTATTATTATTATCATCATCATCATCATCATCATCATCATCATCATCATCATCATCAAATTGCGGAGCGACAGAATCACAAGAAGACAAGCCAGTTCTTATTAGGTTCGTACAATTTCTGAAAGTGTTCCATGCGGACGTAGTTGTAGTTTACAAATTCGCTGGTGGTGCGTAAGCACTGATGGTTAACCAATGACAATAAAATAACAGTCACGACTGCTTACATGGTATCTTGAATGAAATGCATAAACTTCGTGGAAATGTACGACAGAGAGTGGTTGGCGCTTGGGTGGAAGTGCGGTGTGCGTAGGATATGGATGCAACATTTACACGTATTACGCGTGGTAGGAAAGAAAACGTAGTTACGTTCTGATCATTGTGAACATCGAGAGAACTGGAATGTTGTAAAAGGTTAGTTTGTATTGACAGTCTAATGCCATTGTTTCGCTCGTTAAGTGAAAACTGCTGTGCTAACGATAACTTCGTCATGTATGGATGATATCACTGGGTGTATCATTTTCATGCCTTGTGTAATAAAATGAGAAGTAAGTTCGTCAGATGGTTTAGTAAGTGTCTAAAGATAACCAGCAAGAAAGATTCTACGGTTGTGTCGGAAACAAATGGCCAGTTAAGAGACTCTGTTATGCGTGCTTCAGATTTGCAGCAGAAGGTAGAGGATGAGACTGTGGAGGACGGGTCCATAATAGCAAGTCAGCATGGATTTGATTTGGATCATTGTGATCACACATGCAGTGTGGTATCAGCAGGTGCTTTGATTACTGCTACAAAGCCAGAATCTGCGTGTAATGAGACAGATTTAAGATCTTATGAAACATGTTTGACATGTGAATCCTCTCAATCTGTACTTCACATTCAGACATCTCAGAATACACAATCGCCGACCACAAAATTGGAAGCTTCCTTATCAAATGCATATGCTTGTGATTCTTTTGTGAATTATGATGTTTGTACTGACAACTTATCTTCTAGTTCAAGCACCTTGTTACGTTCAAATTCAGATTTGTCGTCGCTGGAATCCAGTGATTACTCCGGATTAACTGCAGGGGAAATAGCCGTGATAGAAAATGATATTGAATTATACATAAATAGGGTATGTCCAACTACCTACTATGATTTCTGCCTTATAACTTGTGACATAGATATTGAGGAAGCCACAGAATTCAGATCAACATTTTGCAGGGAATATAATTTGATGGGTTGTATGTTGTCTGATGGTAATTTTGCAAGTTTAGGAAGAGATATCTTTGTACAGTATGAAGCAATGATGAACCGGAGTACTAAGGTATTCTTCTACCTTACGGAAAACTACAAAAAGGATAATGTTCATCTCCGTGTGCAAAATGGAGCTGTCTACCAACAACTTTGGGAACAATTATGCAAAGACAAAGATAAATGTGTTCCTGTATTTCCAAATGGAGTTCACAGATTGGGATTAGCTCTGTCAGGTATATCTGGTTTGGATCCTACCCATCCAGAGCTTATGCGAAGACGTGTGCTAGCAACATTTACTGACGGGGTACGTAAAGTGCGCATGTTGAAGGAGGCAGAGGCTAAGAGAAGAAGATCTGTCTTTTATAAACAATTGTGTGAATATGTTGCTCAGTGCTATAAAGAAAGGAAAGAATGTCATCATAGACAAAGCAAGGCTTTAAGTACAAATACCCAGCTTGCCTTGCATGCAGAAGGAATGAGGAGACAAGAACTTGAAATATCTCCATTTTCTGACATTGAAGTATCACATTTGGAACAGGAGTTACCTGTAGAAGAAGAAGTGAAGAATATCATACATAAGCTTGTATCTGAAAGTTGTGAAAACTGCCTTGTATATGATGATTTGCATAGTTCAGACATACAGCCTTACAAGAATAATAGCTGTAGTGGAGTCCATATTTCAGAGTCATCAAATATCCACGTAGGGCCTCGCATTGAAGTGAATGTACATGTCAATAGAACTAGAGAAGGGGACAGTTACAGTGCTGGTTCTGATGATGATGATGATGCTGTGGAATTAAAAATGATGTAAATTGATACAAGATTGTATATATCTTTAGAAATGGCAGTCATTTCCTTGTGCCTCTTTTGCTTGTAGTACAGAGGTTTCCAACTTGCAGGCCCTGAGAATCATGTAACTTAAGAGAAATTCTTGCTCTTCCAGCCAGTACTTAGTGTCTTTGTTACTGTTGTTATTATTGTGAGTTATAAAATATGAAATCATTGAGACTGGTTCTAAGGTTGTAATAGTTGTCATTAAGTATATTCTCAGTTAGCAGAGCCTAGAAGCAGTGCTGCTAATTTATAGGGTCAGAAAAATTTTTCTAATTTACAAAGGGGTCCTTGTATGCAAAAGGTTGTGAACCACTGATGAATTAGTTACCACAGATCAGATAAGTTACACTGTTTACCACCATTTATAATTTTACTAGAAAAGCGACATTTTTTCCCCCTATGTATGACTAATGACTGGCATTATGTTTAGTCACATTAGAATTTAATTTCCTTTACATGATCTGTTTTAGGTCTACTAAGCATAAATCATGAATTTTTCTGCAAGTTCTGCAGGTTGTGTGTTGTGTGGCTCCATGCTAGAGGCTCAGGTTTAGAGTGTATCTTAAAACTCCCTTAGCATGGCACCTTTTGCAGGAGCTTAATTGAGTATGAAGCCAACATATGCTGGGACATTAGAGTCCAGCTTGGCTTATGTAATAGAAGAATCCTGAATAGGTGACCTCCAGGTTCTAAATAATGTCACACCTGTAAATATTTCTGGACATGACAGAGTTTTTGTCTTGAAATGTTGGAAGTTTATCATCAAAAATTATGTTTTAGTTCTTCCAATTAAGGTTGGATTGCCTTTCTTTTATTCACCAAATAATGGTATGAGAATTTAATGTAACAGAGTCTGGTTTATTGAAAAACATGGACCTTGTAATTTTTTCACACACACACACACACGCGCGCGCGCACGCACGCACGCGCGCGCGCGAGCCCTGTAAGGCCATTTCTGCTTACTGTAAACAATGAATCACATAACAGAAATGTAAGTTTTTATATTTTATTTTTGTCCAGCACTGAACCTGTGATTTGACATTTCTCCACACTCTTTGCTCTACACCATACCTTTCCTACATGCACCAACCTACTTTGTGAGATTCAGCACACAACTGGGGTATCTCACTTTTCAGCACAGATAAAATTATGCAACTGTCACAGTCAACTCACCTTGCCAAGGGCTTGTATTTCTCTGTGCTTGGGGAACTGGTTAAAGACATACTGTCAAAGGCAACTACAGCCACTCCCCTCGGAACTTTGTGCAAGTCAGATTTTACAAAGTCAGAATTTCCCTCGATTCATATAAATTTTTTTTATCTTGCGCGCAAGGAAAATGACGAAAGTGTGCTTCGAAATGTACGATAAAAAGATTAAGACAAGTGCTAGTGCAAAAGAGAATATAATATAATTAAACATCCCTTGTTATTTATTTCCTATGGGATGCAAAATAATTTTCAACAATTTTTTTAATGCATATAAAGCTGAATTTATGCAAGTTGGGGAGTTACTGTATATTGTATAGTTGTACAGTGTGCATGAAAACACAGTGTAAAATAGTTAGATGTAATATTGATATCCTGGTGTCTAATGCAGAAAAAATAGGAACCCATTACAAGGGTGTTGGTAGTGCTCATAAATTTGTAAAGCTGAGATCATTGTCTTTAATCTACAGACTGAAAAACACCCTTGCTAAGACTACTATGTAGAAGAATTCAGCATCTGTTGTTGCACTTTATTTTTTATCTGGTTGCATATCAGTGAATTCTTTTCAGAAGGGAGGCAATATTTTTTCATTGTGTTTATATTTATATTTCAGATCAAGGTAACCGTACATTCAAATGGAAACATGGCCAATGAAACAGGAAAACTGAACAGTTATGAATGACAATAAAAGCAAAGATTTACCGTTAGTACAAAAATTATTTTCATGTTTTAAGAGGCAAAGAAAGGATAGTGTATATCATACAAGAAATAAGCTTCTGGAGTGGCATTGTAGACAAATGTCCCTCAGACATGGTAGAGAATATGATAACACAACAGAACGTATTCAACTTGCTACATGGCCTCGACAGCAGTTACATAGGACTGTGGAGGCAACTATTGCTGAAGGGGGTGTTACTTTTGACGTGGCACACATTTCTACTATCTGTAGAGAAATAGAGTCTGAATTGCAAGGATCATGTCCATTTGAAGTGAAGGATCAGTATGACTTTTGTATGATATGTTCAGAAACTGATGTATGTGAAGCAGGAAGATTAACAGAAAACTTGAGTGACAAGTACAAACTGACAGGGCGCCTTGTATGGAACTCTGTTTATCTAGGGGCTGACCTGTTTACTGTGTTTGAAGAGGTCATTCAGAGGAGCTCTGTAGTTATATTTTATATTACAAAGAATTTTACTGAAGATAAGTTTTGTTGTCATATAGCAAGAAGTAGAATGTTAAGTCCTGTTGAAATATCTGGCACCATAAGGGATATTCCCCTTTTAATTGATCGTGATGTTACACTACCAGAATCTCTGCGGCTTGTACAGAAGCTCACCCTGCACTATGTTGGAGCGCATTTTCCAAAGATATTCACCGATAAGATTAGATTTGAAAAAACTGAAAGACAGGTTCAGTGTGAAATGCTAACTGATGGTAAGAGACTTTCACTTGTGAGGGATGCTGTAAAGCGCATCAGTGTGAGATGACTCACTTTATCATTGTATGTACAAATAAATGATGAGCAAACAAAATGCATTAAAGTTACTGCCAGTCATTTCATTTTTAAACATGTTACAGTGTTTAAAAGTACAATTTTTTCCTGACAATTTTATGAAACAGCCCATTTGCTTATATATGGCATTTAGGCCACTATCAGTTATTGTGTGTACCTTGTTCATGACACATGTTTCTGCAAAAACAGTAGGTAATGAACAAACATGTTAAAACAGGAATGGGAAAAACTCGTCTGACGGTAGCTTTACAACCACAGTCCTAACTGACCTTTGCTGTCTATGGGAGGTCTTGGCTAGCCAAGAGTCCAGGAAAGGCACATAGCTGTTTGTATATAACTTGTGTGATGACTGAAATCTGGCAGTCATTCAGTATTCAATACCAGAATGTATATGGAATAAAAGTGGAAGTAAATTACCCCCTTCAGGTGTGCCATTTGGATTCTGTTACTCACTCACTTGACAACATAATGTTCCAATGTTGTTCAGTAAAAGGCTGTACCATACCAATGCATGGTTGTACACTGTGGGCTTCACATGTATTATCCATGAAATAATTTTCTTCATGCTTCATTGTTGAAACATTAATTGTATACACTAAAACATACTGCCTTAAAGTACAGTATTCTCTTCAAATCTGAGTGTCTTTGTTATGCAAGGACAGTGAAAAGGAACATTTAACACAATGGGCAATATAACAGTGGACTAAAATATCTGAACTCTGCAGCACATGGCAGTATATTCCAAACATGAATTGCAGTCTCATCAAAGACAGTAGTAACAAATGCTAAATCGAATTGGTATTTCTAACCTAGTTTGAAAAGTTTCAACTTATTGCAGAATGCACTTGATACAATATTGTACAAGTACTGCTGTTCTTGTATCTTCCCATGTATCATGTCAGAATGGTTTACCAAGGTTATAATTGTTACTGAACATATATGCTCTAGTCCTGGGAAGTAAAGACTATGAATGAGTCAAACTGGACATTTTGATTTAAAAACATGAATATAACGAACTGGAGTCCGTAATAATAAAGGTTCAGTGTAACCAATACCAACAGCTCAAGAGCATTTGACCTTTCATTCACAGGACTTTGTTCCCAGAAATCAGATGTAAAATCATTTTCTGTACACAGCATTGTGGTTCTTCATATAATTTTAAATCTCTTTCATAGTTAATTTCTCTTACTTTCCATTGGTACATACCTAGAATACAGTTCATATGTACAGGTAATATATCAAATCTTGTGTACTCAGTGTAACAGAGCCAAGTAGTACAGGCATATTTTTTGAAGCTACCATATTGAATGACATAAACTGAATGATCATTTCATGTCCATAAGTACTCCCACACATGAAAATTGGAGCTTAGAAATTCCATGCAATATGGAATATGCTCTGGACCTTTGTTCGGGTACAGTTGTCTTATACACAAGCCTTAAACATGCTAAAATTTTCCCCGTGTAATCACTGCTCATATACTGTCCATACAGCTGCGTAGGAAGTCTTACTTTTTTAAAAATAAAACGTTCCTAGCTTCAGATGCCATCTTACACAAATATGTTACTATAAGCATGGCTTGTTTTATATATATATATATATATATATATATATATATATATATATATATAGGACATTATATTAATATAAATGGTATTTTCTGACTGCATGGATTTGTTGAACATTTTTTCAACGCAAGTCACTATAAAAAACGATCTGAAAGTATTGTTTTCTTATGTCAATACTGAGATGATCTTTACATATGTAATCTCTGAGTGTCTTACATTCACCCATAGTGAATATTTTGTCTGTGTTTTTGTAATAAATGCTGCAGACTCTAAATGACTCTTTATTTAAGATTCAGTTACACCTAATGGACTAAAAATACAACACGTAAAACCCACTTAAGAAAATCTGCTGTTCCACTATCTTAATTTGAATTGATATACAGAGTGGCTGAGGAAAAGTCAACTGTACTCCTGCTTGCTTACCATGTGGATCTGCACTCACAAACCATGTACACTGGGACTTGAAATTGGTGGGTGGCAACACTGTTAGCATCTGTACAAGCATGCCATTTGCTGTGGTACACTGTGCACAGCATATGGCATGCATGGTCAGATCCATGTGGTATGTTAAGTAGGGGTAGGGTGACTTCTTGGCCACTTTGCAATGCTTGACCATCTGCCCAAACAAACAGTGTGTGTGAATACAAGCATGCATGAAACATGCCCACGCTTTAACTACATAAATGAGAAGGAATGAGGGACCACAGCTGAAAATGAAAATTTGTATCATGAATGTAACTAAAAATTTTGTATAAGGAATACGTATGTTGAGACCATGCAAAACTATGGTTATGTCCAATAATTTTTACTGCTATTATGGCAGAAATTATGCAAAAAACATAGGCCAGTCACTCCTATTGTCTGCTACTGTCTCAGTATGATTAATGAATTTAAAGGAACACAAGTTCGTTTGTTTTGTTTAGAATTTCTTAATGAATTACTCTGAAAATGCTTTCAGTTTCGTGCTTCAACAGAAGATCTGAAAGAATTATATTCTGCCTAAATTGCATGCATCTTGGTGTGTATTTCAAACAACTGTCCCACTAATGTTACAAGTACACAGATTAAAACCCTTGATGGTCTGAATGCACTTTAACATGAACAAATGAGGCTCACTACCCAAACTGCTAACAACCTAACACGTTTAAGTAATTCATTTGCTTACAAAATTGTAAACTGGGTATCTTGGAACATAACTTAAGTTTCCGTGAGTGTACTGGCTGTCTTCAGCATCTTGAATATTCATAGGGCCAAATATACTTTCAGCAAATGTTGGAGGAGCTGAAAATGCAAAAATAATGAAACAAATTAATAATAAACAAATAAAAACCTTAAGAATAGTGGAGAAGACATGTACTGCCCTAAAACCAAAACTGACCTCTTCCTTTAATGTTCATTTATCTGAGCTATATTTAATGCACAGTGTTTCAGGAGGCTGTTGTAGTTCCATCTTCTTCATTGTGGTAAGTGATACTGGGGGGAGCATTGACCCCCCCTTCTCCCTCCCCTAAGTTACACCTATGCTCATCCACATGACCAACTTATAATATTTTCTTTGATTTCACTATCCTAACAAAACTACATTACCTACACACAATTATCTGCATGTTACTGTGCAGCAGGAATTATTACTATATAATATAGGATCCACAGACTGAATAGCTGTGTTGACATAATTAGTACCTGAAATGAATGAATGTTAAGAAAAATGATGAATGTAAAACTGCAAGGAACACATCTCCAAAATATGTTCCACTCTTACACTTGCATATGTCAATATTTGCAGCTGGTATTAAGAAAATAATTTTCAGTTATTTATACGTACGAATATCAGGATACATGGGGGCTGCAGGTCCATGAAATGGCATATGTGGCTCCTCACATTCTTCTCCCCCTTCAAGTTGTGGTGCACTGGGTGCAGTGGGTGGTTCTCCTGGTGGTGGTATATTGGGTTGCATGTATGATGGGCCTACAGATGGAGCAGTCCATCCAATATCACCACCATCTTTTGGTACTGGAGCAAAGGGTGGTTGGTATGATATCAGTGGAATTGTCCCCAGGACAATTGGTGCACCGGTTTTGAGGGCACTATGACAGCCACTTACCTCTGCAACAACCTGTTACAAAAGAAATAAGACTATCTTGCCAGTTCATTAAGACGATCTCCCACTGTCATGAAAGCGTAAGTGAAGATGTGTTCAAAGGCAGTTGGAGTATAAGTCAAAGAAAGTGAATGGGAGGGCATGGACACAGATGCAAACACAATCCTTTTTTTTTCTACCACCACCCTCCCTCAAGAAAAACAACAGATTCACAGTTTTTATCACTTATAATGCAGACCTCTAAACTATCAGTTTCATAACTCAATGAAACAGTGTCAAATAGTTTCATAATATGAGAGAGAAAAAATATTTAAACCAAGGGTGCACAAATCCTGGGCATCAGGTTGCCCGGACAACTGAATTTTATATGGCAGCAGCTAATATTTTTGGGTCATCCACATGCAACTTGCTTTATGTCACCCTTCTGGCACCTGGAATTTTGACGTGGCACCTAGATTTTGGAAAAATTTATGCACTCCTACTTTAGACAGCATTGACAGATCCATGTCTTGTACTGACCTTCAGGTAATATGCAAGATCAATTATTTCGCAGTTATCCAAATCAGATGGTGGCAAGGGTGGTACAGTTATCTTCTGTATTGCAGTGCTTGAGTCACCAGGTTGAACGGAATCGAATATAACCTCTGCAACATTAATCTCTTCTTCACGGGAACTTCCATATGGGGAAGTCGCAATAAACGTAATTAGCTAAATCAACATGAATGAATTAAGCATGAATGTAAATAAAAAATACTAAACAACTGTACATACAGTGCAACAAATATTTAAAATTTTTCAGGTGGATCATGGATTTCAGTACTTATCATGAGAAAAACTTCATAAGAAATATAACAGCAAGAAAGAACATGCAGTATTGTTACAAAGGATTTCTATTAGAAGCTAGTTGGGAGGTCAGTCTAAAAGTAATGTTCGTGTCTCATAAAGTGCATGACAAAATCATAATACAGATATGGGATCTTCTATTTGGCATCCCAATGCATAGAATTCTCTGAAACTGGCTATGTTCCAGAACAAATCTATGGCAAGTGATTCCAGGACCCGAGCTTGTTATCACAGTGCCACCTACACTACTGTTACCAGCTGAAACTGTTTTCACTGAAAGCTTGTACCTGTACAGTTTACACGTGTTTGTCTCATATATTAAACCTTTCTTATATATATATATATATATATATATATATATATATATATATATACTCTCATACGGCATGCTGAAAACGCCTCCCAGAAGATCACTGGATGTGACTTTTGCCAGGTGAAGTGCATTTTGTTGTATAAGGACAAAGTTATTAAAGTGTCTAGTTAACCCACTGGCATACACAGCCGCCTGTGAGGCGGCCTGGCTCGCTAGGTCCATTAATACACAGCCGGCTGTGAGACGGAATTCAGAGACCAACCCAACATCACAGCACAACAGGGGTATGTACTGAAGTCAATAAAAATTAATTTTGCATGAATAAAATATAAATGTACAAAATTGCCATTTT
>Ga0268261_10002182_pt1 | contig 13961 bp, 12 predicted proteins | sample TergutNc150P1_FD_190353 | JGI IMG/M metagenome (GOLD analysis project Ga0268261, IMG submission 190353) | Nasutitermes corniger P1 segment gut microbial community from laboratory colony in Florida, USA - Nc150 P1 (SPAdes) (version 2) | ecosystem: Host-associated > Arthropoda: Insects >... | reverse complement strand
TACTGATAGATATGAGATGGCAATTGAGCATACTAGATGTACGAAGTTTCAGGGGAGCTGATTGTGATACTGACCACTGTCTGGTGGTTGCAAAAGTTAGGGAAAGATTAGCAGTAAGGAAACAAGAAGCACAGAAGTCTGATGGGGAAAGATTTAATCTGAGGGAGCTAAATGAGCGGGAGGTTAGGAAACAGTATCATATTCAGATTACAAACAGGTTTGCAGCTTTGGAGAACCTAAATGATAACGAGGACATAAATAGGGCTTGGGAGAACATTAAAGAGAATATCAAAACCCCATCTAAAGAGAGTCTAGGTCTGCAAGAATTGAAGCAGCATAAGCCATGGTTTGATGAGATTGTTTAGATTTTTTAGATCAAAGGAAGCAGGATAAAATGCAGTGGATGCAGGATCCAAGCCAAAGCAGTGTAGAGAATCTGAACAATGTGAGAGGTGATGCTAGCAGACATTTCAGGAACAAAAAGAAGGCATATTTGAAAGTTCTGAGGAGCTTGAAACTAACAGTAAGATAAAAAATGTTAGGGACTTGTATAGGGGCAACAGTGACTTCAAGAAGGGGTACCAGCCTAGAACTAATATAGTAAAGGATGAGAAAGGTGATTTGTTTGCAGACTCCCATAGTATTGTGGCTAGGTGGAGGAACAATTTCTCCCAGCTATTGAATGTATATGGGGTTAATGATGGTAGGCAGGCAGAAATACATACAGCAGAACCACTAGTACCTGAGCCGTGTCCTTGAGGTTGAGTTGGCTATTGAAAAGCTACAAAGCCACAAATCACTAGGTATTGATCAAATACCAGCAGAACTTATTAAAGCAGGGGGCAGCACAATTTGCGGTGCGATTCATAAACTTATCATTTCTATTTGGGGTAAGGAGGAATTGCCTAAGAGTAGGAGTCGATCATAGTACCTATATATAAGAAGGGGGATAAAACTAATAATTACAGGGGCATATCACTTTTGCCAACTACGTACAAAATTTTATCCAACACCCTGCTCTCAAGATTAATTCCATATGCAGAGGAAATTACTGGGGATCATCAATGTGGATTTCGACACAACAGGTCAACTACTGATCATATATTCTGCATTCGTCAAATACTTAAAAAAATGGGAATACAACGAAGCAGTACACCAGCTGTTTATAGACCTCGAGAAAGTTTGTGATTCAGTTAGGAGGGAGATCTTATATAATATTCTCATTGAGTTTGGTGTCCCCAGGAAAATGGTAAGGCTAATAAAAATGTCTGACTGAAACATACAGCAGAGTGCAGGTAGGCAAGAATTTGTCTGGCAGGTTTCCAATTAGGAATGGCTTGAAACAAGGAGATGCTCTATCGCAATTGCTTTTCAACTTTGCTTTACAGTGGACCATTAGGAGGGTTCAGGTAAACCAGGATGGTTTGAAACTAAACGGTACACATCAGCTTCTGGTTTATGCAGATGATATTAATATATTGGGAGGAAGCATACGTGCTGTAAAAGAAAATGCAGAAGCTTTAGTAGTAGCTACCAAGGAGACTGGACTAGAAGTAAATGCTGATAAAACTAAGTACATGGTCATGTCTCGAGATCAGAATGCAGGGCGACCTCACAGCACGAAGACTGATAATAGCTCCCTCGAAAGTGTGGATGAGTTTAAATATTTGGGAACAACTTTAACAAATCAAAATTCGATTCAGGAAGAAATTAAGAGCAGTTTGAAGTCCGGGAATGCTTGCTATCATTCGGTGCAGAATCTTTTGTATTCCAGTTTGCTATCCAAAAATTTAAAGATTAAGATATACAGAACTATAATTTTGCCTGTTGTTTTGTATGAGTGTGAAACTTGGTCGCTAACATTAAAGGAAAAACGCAGGCTGAGGATGTTCGAGAATAGGTTGTTGAGAATATTTGGGCCTAAGAGGGACGAGGTAACGGGAGTGGAGAAAATTACATGAGGAGCTGAATAATCTGTACTCCTCACCCAATATTCTGCGCGTGATAAAATAAAGAATGAGTTGGGCGGGGCATGTAGCGCGTATGGGGGATGGGAGAGGTGTGTACAGGGTTTTGGTGGGAAAACCTGAGAGATGGAGACCACTGGGGAGACCCAGGCGTAGATGGGAGGATAATAGGATGGATCTTCGGGAAGTGGGATGTGGGTGTGTGGACTGGGTGGAGCTAGCTCAGGATAGGGACAGGTGGCGTGCACTTGTGAGTGCGGTGATGAACTTTCGGGTTCCATAAAATGCGGGGAATTTCTTGACTAGCTGCAGGTCAGATAGCTTATCAAGAAGGACTGTGTTCCATGGAGTAAGTGGCGAAAACCGTTAGTAAAAGCGCGATTAGTATGAGATGGCACACGGTGGAGCATGCGAGGGGAAGTGAAGAGGCAACGAAAATGGTGTGAGGTGGATACCCAGTTTGCCTTGCACGACAGCAGGACATTGTCATTGTATATCCAGCATAGAACGTTACCAGCCGACGCGCACGCCTCGCCTGCCAGTAGACGACTGTCCCGTCATCGCAACCGAGTTACATGAACTTCATTTCAAGGGAAAACCTGGTTCCTGTGTGAGTGCCGTCCCATTCTAGCTACAGGATAGTACTGCATGTTCGTTCTTAAAATTACATTTAGGTTGTGACAAAAAATTTAGATGACTGCCAATTAAGAATCGTGATATTAGAAAACGGGGAAAATTAGTAATTTTAAAAAGTTCGTAAAATGTGCCACAAGGGCGGCCCTGGTTCTTGATACCCTTTATGGTGCACGTTTGAAACTTCTACCTATACGGAGCGAGCAACAGGAATGCAAATATTTCGTACTAACCGTATGAACACAAATAATGGAACTGTGACACCTGCCTCTTGTTCGTCTGTCATGCCAATGACGTACGGCAACAAGGGGCAGGAGGCCCACGTTATGTTGGCAGCTAACGTCGACAAATGGTGGATATCAACCAACATGCTCACGTAGTGATGACACTCCAGACTTGTATTTCGGAGGTGCCAGGTTCGTATCTCGGCCGGAACTCTGCTCATGTTTTTTTTAGGCTTTCCTCAGAGTTAAAGCCGTTCGTCCGTTCTCCCACTACCAACACGACCATCAACACCAGTAACACACGGAGATGGGAAAGGGAGAGGCGGAACAGCAGCCAGAATGAGTGACAAATTCTGGACAGAAAGCACGTAGATTAGAGGCAGCTGTCATGTAGACGAGTAGGGGAATAAAATACGTGTTCATTCTGTCCCTGACCGAAATTTGTGTAATGTGCTGTGAATTCTAAATACTATATAACAGTGAAATAACGAATTAGTAAAAGCATTAATGTAAAATTTCAAATCATATTCTTCGTTAAACTGGCGGAAACGTGGGTAGTTGTAAACAATAAAATTTCGTAACAAAGATCTGCGATGGAATGCTCACTTCATTTTCCGTACAGCGAGTTTTCTATAATAGGGCCACAGAAATAAGCTACACTGATAGTACAATGGAGGCAGATGCATATGAGGTCGATCCATGGAACTTCTCTCCGTGGCCTCAGCACATCCTAGCAGCAGCAGCAGCAGCTGCAGCAGATTTCATGCATTCCTGCAGCATCACACATCGCCACGTAATGCCGGCAAAGTGTGGTCTTATTTAAGGGCTTTGTATGGTTCTCAGGATAAACAGCATTTACTTCCCTAAACAGAACAAATCGAATGGCCTTTGTAATGGGGACAGTTTTGTTTTTGCGAGATGGGAAGAATGTTTATATCAGCTTTAACACTTGAAGGGTTAAAAACGCAGCTAACTCTGCAAATATAGTAAAACTTTGGTTTATTCGGCGCGACTAAGGAATGGGGCGTACCGATAGATCCATTTTCCTGATAGGCCTACATGGTGACTAACGAATATTGTGGGCTATGGTTAAAAATTCAAATAAAATACCAAACACTTGTACAGAACACTGGATATAATACAATATACAGTGTAGTGTTTGCTGCCTACCAAGTTTTCTAGGAACACACATTAAACTGTTCCCCTGGCGGACAAGAAAAGTAAAATGGGGGCTGTAAAATAGTATTTGGCGATAAATAATGCCGCCAACACAACTAGCATACATTCTTAATGCAGCAACATGTTTAACCTCAAAGGGTCATCTTCGGGCCAGTGGTATAAAACACAGAAGAGAAAATATACATAACTGTCAATTATGTTTAGAACTGATCACATTTTACAAATTTACTAAAATGCGTGTTGTTTGTCAAAAAAATTTTATAAAATAAAAGTAAAAAAAGTTGAATGATCGTTTTAAATGTCTGTGGATTGTACTGTTGTTACCTTGACGTGGAACATGAAAAACAGCATATGCTTCATGGATTGGTCTTGGGGGTTTTATGTTGGGTTGGCTGTCCGAGTTTTTTTTCTTCATTTTGGAAGGCTGGTTGTAGATACTGGTGTCCGGATGGTACTGGTATTTTATATGTATTGCCTGTTTTAACTGTTCGGAAGACATTCAATAAGTTTGTAAAACTGAGATGTGTTTTAACATAATTAAAATTGCGAACATTTCCTCTGATGTATATTATACCACCGTCCTGACGACGACCCTTTAAGGGCGAAACATGTTGCCACATTAAAGACATAGCATACGCTAGCTGCCTTGACAGCATTTTATTTCTTATATTATAAACGTAACACAACGGAATGGCAAAACATAAATTGTAATTGACGATCCTTCGAGCCTATCTGTCGTCACTTGTGCAAAGTTCAAATGTGACACCCTGAAAAGGGCTGACTTTTTCTCATCGACATTCTAAGTTTTTTCTTCATGGCTCCCGGTTACATACACGCGCTACTCGGTGGAAAACACGGCACTATCTCCAGGAATTTTTACGCGGAGAATGTCAAGCCGCCACTGGCGATCCGTGGGATGGATAATTACAATGCCTTTGCTTTGGCCTAATTTATTCAATAAATTTCAAGAACGAGTCTGAAAATCAATCGCTAAATAATTATAATCACCATCACGGAAATACTAAAAGCCACAAGATAAATGGTACAGATGTGTCTCCGCGCCATAAATTAAAATCGGGAATGTGAGAGATTGCGTCGAAAATTTAGATATCAAAATAAGACATCAAACAAAAAATGCCTCACGAATAGTATTGAGAGTAAGACCAATAACAAGACGTGCTGCTCTAGCATCCGAACTGGGTACAGCGGCCCAAAGCTGCCGTGGGCACAAAATTTCGAACATAATTTTGTGACCGGCTCCTTTCTGACACCGCACGAAAGATTTTTCGCGAGCCTCTAGTTCGAAAACAATGTTCCCCCTGTCAGCGCCCAGCGCTCTGGCGTTTTACGTGCTAATTAGCGTGAGTACAGCTGAAAACGTCGATGGACTTCAGCCCGCCCAGCTGTTTCTACAAGTGAAACGATGCAGTCTTATTTGATTTCAATGAATACATGGAGGCCAGTCTAGTTCAAACTTCTTTTCACGTAATGTTCATATAAACCATATTGATGGCTGAAGTCTCCAGTTTACGTACCGTCTCCTCTTTGGAAGCTTGGTCCGAAGTTTAAATTACGGACCCTAGCCAGATATATCACGCTCTGCAGCGCAAAAGCCTCCATCAACTTCCTGTACACTAAAACTTGGGGTGTGCTTCATGCATCTGATTGTTCAGCAGTATCCCAACAATTTCTCCCATGTTCTCCATTCACAAGGACTTCCTCAGAATTTTCAGTAGCTTTTGACTTCTCTGGATGTCACACTGTCAATGATCTGTTAGGGTACGTACACACAAACAGAGTCAAGTCGAGTCCAATCCAGTCCAGACTCACGAAGATGCAGCAGAGACTCTGTGGCTTACTTACAATGGCCGCCGCGGCAGTGCGTACACACCAGCAGAGTAGAGTCGAGTCACACGAGTCTTGCCGAGTCAAGAGGCGTGATGCCGCATGCTTCATTTTCGTCAGTCAGACTCTAGTGATCGGGCGGGACGGAAGAAATTGATGTAGAGAAGTTTCTTGTTTTAGTGAAGAACCAGGAGGCAATTTACGACGCCTCGCGTTGTGAACACCGGAACCGCTTCTTACTTTGATGATCATAACAACTAAAACAGCACCACTAACAGTAATAATGATCTAATAGTTACTAGACCTATTTAAAGTTAAAGTTTAAAGTAACCCAAAGACGCAAATGAATCCTCATTGTCAAGATACGTGAAACAGGTTTCCTTCCTCAGACTCACAGAAATTTAAGGACAAGTGACACAAATTAAGAAGTGATTATGTAAGGGAAAGAAGAAAATCAAAAGAAAAAATATATGGTAGTGGGGCTATAGCGAAAGGGAAATGGCCATATTATGATGTCGAATTTTTTGGAGTACTGCTTGCAGCGTAGAACTATGGAAATGTTCCAGAGACAGCAACTGCAACTCAAATTTCAGTCACTGATCCACATGAAACTGAAATGGGCAATTCTGAACAACTAGAAGGAGAAAATATAATTCATGGCCAGAAAATGGAAGGAGGGTCGAGTAAAAAAGAGCAGTCAGCAGGAATTAAAAGAGGAGGAAAAATACAAAAATTAACTGCTGTTGATAAAGGGCGACAGTATTTGGACTGCTTGAAAGAAATCGGTAAAGAATCGATGAGATTCCCCATCTTGTCTCCTACAGATATTTAGAGCAAGTAACTTAAAAATTGAAAGTCGTTCATCAGGTGAAATCGCCCTGCTATAGTTGGTTTTGTTTTCGTATTTCCCCTCTCACCAATTGTGACAGACAGTAGAATTGCTCGATGTTCATTCTAAAACGCCATGAAATTTCTCTTCATCCTCGAGCATATTCCGGTATGTGGCAAAATATTCGGAATTCTTGTCTTTTTATGTTTATCGGGTGCACCCACGTTTCGTCTCTTAAGACGCCACCTCCTTTTCCACACAATCGTGTGCAAAATATGCATGTTAAAATTTTCCATCGCTTCAGAGTTCTTTAATTGTTCACTATTCACAGTACTAAAAACCCAGTGGAACTTGCGCAGACTTGATTGGACTCGACTAGGTCGGTGTGAACACCCCGTGACTCTAGAGTCTGACTGGACTGGATTGGACTCGACTCGAATCTGTTGGTGTGTACACACCCTTAATGTGATGGTTTCCGTTCCCTCAACTCCATTAGTAAACTCCTTCCAAAAGAGAACCAGATGAACACCCCCTTCCCCGTATAAGGGCAGATGCAGTGCTTCTGAAACAAAAACTGAACGGTTAGCAATGTATCTTTTTGCTGCACGCTGTTATCTTGTATACCGGATGGGCCAAAAGTATACAGTACACTATATACAGTATACCTACTTTTGGCCCACCTTGCATGTATCAACAACCAACAAATGCACTTTAATTTGATGTATTTTTATTTATATCTTCAACATGTTTCGGCCAGTAACACTGCCATCTTCAGGGTGAGGTCTCTGATACAAGAATATAACTGCAGTTAAATGTTTCAGAATCACTCCAAAGTATTAAAAAACATACGAGTTCGATTAAAGTTTTTTGAATAATAATGTAAAACAATACAGAATAAGAATGGATAATTATGAATTGGTAGCAGTTAAAGTTAAAAACTCTGTTACTTATGATCGAACCTTCTGCCAAACACCCGTAGAAGGCAATAACAAGTGCCTTCACACAAAACAAAAAAAATAGAGGTTAGGGCAAATATTTACATTTATTAATTGAACCACCGCTTTTCCTAGATTCTAAGACGCATTTTTTTAAACGTTAAAATTTCTTAAATCTGGGTTCGTCTTACATTTGATGGTGTAGAAGGCCATATGACAAAGGAGAAGGCAGTGCTGCAGGCATAGCTCTCAAAGCCACCAAGTACAAACCTGACATAAACACCTGACCTGTCATCCTTTGCGCAGAACCAAATTTGTTTTCCTTTTTGTAAATGTAGCCTGATAGAACTACCACTACTCCCGAACAGTGCGACATACACACACCAAGGACACGACCAACACATGCAGCCACATCATCAGTGATTTAATCACACGCTGATGAGCCATAATTGACTATTTTAATAAAGTATAACTTTAGCAAGCACGGATGAGCCCCCTGAAGATGGTGTGACTGCACCAAAACACGTCGATGCCATTTTATTGTAAATTTAGTACTCTTTTTAAGACACTCACTTGTGCATTCGTTGGTGAATAATAAACTCTGATATCACAGTGGCATTTCAATTGTTTATAAAGTATTATTAAGGTATATTCTTATTTTTAAATTATCTATTTTCAATCAACTCAGATATATTAGTCATTCAAACAGGCTTCCTGCAATACTTGCAATAATTTTTATTTCTCCATTTTGTATTCTTTAATAGCACGAAAAAATGAATACAGGTAAATACAACTACAAAATAAAATATGACAAAAATGAATAATTCTCTAAGCTTCACACGAACCTTTTGTTGTTCCCTTATGACTGTGACAAAGTCGTTAATGTCTCTCGTTAGGCAGGCCTACTACTGTGGGTATAAATAACATGTAATTTCTAAAAGTGGCTCATTAAAAATCATTCAGAAGTATCGCTAATTACCTAAACAGGCTCCCAAAGAATGCTTTTAAGTATTTCGTTCTCATTATGCAATAATTTATACAACAAAAATAATACACATGTAGTAACTACAAATTTTCAATGTCATTTCATTCATTTACTAGGTTATTCTTTTTAAACTGGAAGCGGCAGCAACCACAGTAACTTCCACATTTTCTTATCGCATTCCTCGAGGAAGCCTTCCTAATGGTCTGTGTATATTCGGTCTATATACACGTACTTATACTATTAATATCTTACCAATATTAATATAAGTAGTGCAAACAACTTGCATACAATTGTCACGGGCGGTACATGCTCCATCTCTCGCTGTCACAGATGACTACATTCACTCTCACAGCCTTTTCAACTCAACCACTTTATTACCACCATGAAGATTCGTACTGCGGTAAGGTAAGGGTTTCGGTCGTGCCAATGCAATATGGGTACCTATGATAATAGGTTAGGGTTGTTATTCGTAGTCGGCACAGTTTTTTTTTGTTCCAGCCTAGTTCATAGTTACTAGGCTTGTCATTAATGGCACATATTCCATATCGTCGCTGTCACATACGTTCAGTCTCGGACAATCAAATTCCTACTCACAGGCTTTACTACAAAGGCACTTTATTACCCACAGATCAAACTAATTACTACCATTTAAGATGCATCATCATCATAATCATTTGGCACTACAACCCCTTGTGGGTTTTCGCCTTCTCAGCCAAGTCTCTCAAAGTTCTACTATCCTTAGCTGTCTCCTCCCAGTTTTTAACTTTCAGCTTTTTTAGATCTTCCATGACATCTTGCCATCGTTGTCTTGGTCTTCCTACTGGTCTGGTTCCAGTAGGTATCCAATCTAGTAGCTTCCTAGTTGGTCTTGCTTGGTCCATTCTTCGGATATACCCCAGCCATTTGATTCTTTGTGCCTTAATGAATCTCACTATATTTGCAACTTCTATTAATTTATCAATCTCCATGTTATTTCGTATTCTCCATACATTGTCAATATTAACAGGACCAAATATCTTCCTTAATATTTGCCTTTCAAAAATGCGTTGGTTGTTTTCATCTTTTGCTGTTGAAGTCCAAATGTCTGATGAGTACGTAACGACTGGTCTTATCATCGTTTTATATATTTTCATTTTGGTGTTTTTCCTCAAGAGTTTCGATTTTATTGGTTTTGAATTGGCATAGTATGCTTTATTGCCTTTTGCTATTCTTTCAGAAATTTCTATATTCATTTTATCTGCATTCAAAATAGAACCCAGGTAACTAAATTTTGCACATTTTCAAAGGTAAAATTATTGTAACAAAATCTACAACGCCATTATTTTAAGATTCAAATTTGGATTTATATTTCGAAACTACAAGTTCTATCGTTTGTGAAACCACCAAATGGTCAGTCACTTGCTTACCGCTGTCACAGCATACCATAGCAAGCCGTACAATTCCTCATAGTTGGAATACTTTCAACTCCCGCGAGTAACATGACCTGAGGAATTCATTAGCTGTTATTTTGTCTCTATAAATGCTACTGATTTCGGTTATTGAACTCACTCACTAAATACTCATCAAGACGATTACACTACCAGAGTACCGGCTGTCGCATATCATCTGTATTCGAAAATCAGAACTACGTCCACGAAGAATATAATTTATTTGTGCACGAATATTTTAAAGATTTACTGAGCGATGATAAACTTCGTTCTCCTGATTTTCAAATGTAAGACGTACTAAATGTGTTGAACTATCTGTGTTTAATTCACTGTGATTAATTCAGTAATTTCTGATTAGAACATTGTCTCGTGATGAGTAACTTTCGGAACTAACTTAGAAATTCATTTAACTAAATTCCAAATTTAATCGCAACATAAAGAGGTAAAATAACTATTCAAATAACAATTCAGATTAACAGTTTCAGTGTAACTATTTTACATTGAACTATTTTCTATGATCTCCTAATTACTGTGTAGTATTAACTTGTTAACTCCATTATTATTTGACATTTACTCTATAGATTAGACTATATATTCAGTTATATTTAAAGAAGAAACGCTGTGATTGCTAGCTTATCCTTGTGTTCCCAAAATCTTTAGTTTAATAGACAATCGTCTATTAGGCTGCAGGTTTCTAACGTCAATACTGGCAACTGCGAACCCTCGTCATCCCGCTACCATATCCCCCTCACTAGTGCTTAACCGAACAGAACTGATAGAAATTCCGTATCTTTCGGCAGGGCACTACATTATCAATTTTTAGGTGTGTTATGTCTTTTATTCCCTTTCTTTTTTATTTGCATATATTTGGTTTTTTCTTCGTTGATATTTAGTCCTACTATGGTTGCGTCATTTAGCAGTTTATGAAATATTTCCTTAAGAACTTTCAGAGATCTAACTAGAAGGGCAACGTCATCAGCATAAGCAACAATCTGCGTCAACCATTAAGATTAATGCCCCAATTATTCATTACCGTCTTTGTTTTTGTTTCGATCTTTAAATGAGACGCATGTTAAAGGAAAATCTCAAAACCAAATTCGGGATGCAATGTCTTCAAATGCCTAACGCAAATCTGACGTGCAATGAACGTGTTTGTTAGGTGTGATACGTGTCTGGCAGCCGAAGGACCATTTCCGAGCACCTGCTGCAACCTAATTTCCAACTGCAGCATAATGAACTGAAACCTTCCAGCACTTTCCTTAAACAAACTGTTCAAAAACCGTCGATTGACTGCAATACGATTAAATAAAATGCGTGTATTCCGACTCATGGCATATTTGAAAAGGGGTGGACGGGCGTGCGCTGCGATCCCTGGCACCATGAATAAGTCTGTAAAGCGATCAATGATATGGGTCACAAACAATAAGGGCTTTGTCAAACCAGAAAAACGTTCCATACTCTTATCAGTGAAAAATGTGTAACGAAACAGAAAGTTCCTTCAACATTAACTTTAACCTTTTCTAAAGCAGAGGGGTAACTCTATGTACCTTCTTCTATACCATTATCTACCGTCACATTCTACCCACACTGCGTAGTTACATGTTTTGATTGGTTCTTACTATAAACACGAGTTCCCTACAGGGCGTTAACCGACTGGTTAAAGGAATGGTTCCCTGGACGGATGGAAATGTATTATCATATATAGGAATAGTTTATGTAACGTCTACTTTTCAAAAGGTTAATATACAATTCCTCTCTTGCCCCGTGTCGGTGTCCCCGCTACCAGCCACTTGTTCACAAGCAGAAATGCTTACTACTTCTAACCCCTCACCCAACACACAGACACAACAGAACCAACTACTTTCCTTCAGGGACGACCAGTTAAAATCGCAGGAAACAAACGTGCTGGCAATCGTATTTGTTACAACTTATCTAATTCCAGGCGAAAGCCATTCTTTCCTATAAAATACGTGGCACATTCAAGTTCTAAGGACTCCTAATTTATTAAAAAAATACTCATCCTAGGAAGCTGAAAATGCAGTAATTTCTCAACGTAATCGCCATGCAGGCGTACACATTTTTCACAACGCTGACACCACGATTGCATGGTCGCAGCAAAAGATTCTTTAGGGGTTCGTTGTGACCACTGGAAAATCGCTATTGCAAGAGCGGAACGACTTGAAAATGTGCGACCAAGAAGAGTGTCCTTCAGTGTTGGTAACTGCAAACAATCGCTTGGTGCGAGGTCAGGTGAGTACGGAGCATGAGGAACCACTTCAAAGTTGTCGAAAAACTTGTGAACACGAGCCACCTGATGAGGAGCGCTGTCGTGACAGACCACAGCTGCAGCCTTTTTGGGCCATTTTTCACGCAATGCTGGAAGAAACTTCGTTCGTGACACATCTTCATAAGTCTCGCCCATCACTGTTGCACTTTTGGGAACGCAATGAGTATCACGCCTTTGCTGTCCCAAAACATGGCTACCATCATTTTCCCAGCACTGGCGGTAACCCGAAATTTCTTCGGTGGCGGCGAGTCGGCGTGCTTCCATTGAGCCGACTGTCGTTTGGTTTCAAGATTGAACATCGGCATCCGTGTCTCATCCATTGTGACAATTAATGAAAAGAAAGCACTATTCATACCCTTGTCACGTGATAACATTGCCTGACACATTGCGACGCGTGAAGCCTTGTTTTCATCGGTCAGCATTCGCGGAACCCATCTCGCAGAAACTTTCCGCATTTTCAGGTTGTCATGCAAGATGATGTCCACAGATCCAACGGATATGCCGGCACTGGCAGCTATCTGTTTCACAGTCAAGCGGCGGTCTTCCATAATCATTTGTTCCACTCGCGCAATCATTTCTTCAGATCGGCTAGTGCGTGGCGGAGGCTCCAACGGTTTGTTTTCACAAGACGTTCGGCCTTCTTTGAACTGTCGTACCCACGAACGCACATTTTTCACGTCCATAACGCAATCATTGCATGTCACTCAACTGTTGATGAATTTCGATGGGTTTCATGGCACGCAAGTGGAGGAATCGGATAATCACGCGCTGTTCTTTGAATTAAACGTCGCCATTTTCAGTATCTAAAACACTACTGTCACTCGATGTCACAAGCATTCAACGGGTAGGACAGTGTTGCCATTTGGCCTCACCCAACCTAAAGAACAGCCACGTCTTCTCCGACTTTCACGTTTCTACCTGCTTCCATTCCCGAGAAAAAAATAGGAGACCACGTACGAATACAATTCCTTAGGCGAAAATGTGGCAAATTAGAAGTCTGTTATAACAAATGGCGATACAAATTACGCACAAACATTGTTCCTACTCCAAAACAACTTATTAACAGTCTACTAATCTAAGAATATCACTCAGGAAACTTGTTTAGGACAGAGTGTAATTGACTACACATATTGCAGTAACAAAATGTCAAGAAACAGGCAAGCCAGCTACATTCGCAAGTTTCTGAAGTAAACTCACTTAAAATCGGCATTTATTTATAACCGATGCTCACAATATTTCTTTCCTTAGAAGGCAACAGGAACAAAAGTACTGTAGCCCCCCCCCAGCGGTAGCGTAGCTGTTGCTTTTGTCTGACTATGGGGACACTGTTGGGGATGACGAGGGTTCTAATTTCACTATATTCGACGTTCACATCACAGGTAGACTGCCACCAAGTAGATTATAGGGTTTTACGCAGTAATAGAAATCTACTAAAACTATCACTTTAGATCTCAAGGAGAAATCACCTACTTCAGTTTCTAATCGTGGTCAACTTCTCAAGGTCTTAGGAATATCACAATTTAATCATGGTGTAAATGCCAAACGCACAGTTTAAGTAATGTAAAGCTAAAAGGTTTAATAAAAATAGAAAGTAAAAATCTAACAAGGTTAACAATTTACATGAATAATACAACAAAGGGAGAAGTTACA
>Ga0268261_10002181_pt1 | contig 13961 bp, 7 predicted proteins | sample TergutNc150P1_FD_190353 | JGI IMG/M metagenome (GOLD analysis project Ga0268261, IMG submission 190353) | Nasutitermes corniger P1 segment gut microbial community from laboratory colony in Florida, USA - Nc150 P1 (SPAdes) (version 2) | ecosystem: Host-associated > Arthropoda: Insects > Digestive... | reverse complement strand
CCCCCAACAAGCTACACCCCTGGAAGCAGAAATGTACCTTCACTAAACTACAGGTCTGATATGCCTTGAAAGGGTGTACATCACTTTGTGAGGGGGGACTTTCTGTGGCTTTTCTTGTAATGTTTACTAACAATGGTGCAAAACATTTAGTGGTAAAGAGACTAAATATACAGACATCCCACTATAATTTATATCTACAAGGTGTGATAAATGAAGTTTTGGATTTTGTAGTGATGCAAAGGACACCTCCATTCTTCTTGGATGTCTTAAAACAATGGGCACCAATCATCCAGCAATGCGGCACATCATCCGAGAAGAACTGAGGCCTCCATGTGACAAGACTGCACTTTGAGGCCTTTTCAAGTGTGAAGCTAGTAGATGGGTAAAATCTGAGCATCAAGTAAACTATGAATCTGCCTAAGTCTTCCTATATAGAAATACCCCATTATCATATACATGCACTTACAAACAGGCATACTTGCCTTTAATAAATCCAATAATAAATTGGTTAATAAGAAATGCCCCATGTGATTCACACCAAGCTGCATCTCAATGCCTTCTTTTGTTTGGCTGTGTGGGCATCTCATAACACCTGCATTATTTATCAAGATATCAAGTCGCTTGTGTTCTGTAACAAATCAGACAAGCTATGCAAATTATCTGTACAATTAAATGTACACATTACAAACATTATGTCATGCGATATGGTGCCTGAACTGAGTATTAGACTGCAATGTTCTCTTTTTGTACAGTCCAGTAACACTTGGTTTAAATTGTGACAGCATGAACACACAGTATATCACAGAATTAACAACAGTCAAAATATTCTTATCCCGGTGCTCCAAGCATCACAACACGATCATATATGGAGGACTGGAAGGACAGCTCCACACTTTCCTAGCCTTGGTACCATATGTTCATGCTCGGGCCACATTATCCTTCGGAGAAGTGTCCCTGGCACCCACTGGATCAAAGGCTGTGTGCAACCAAAAGAAAGCATGGACATGGTGCCTTACAGTAAAGCCCTGCCTCTGCTGGGAATCAAAACCCACCACGCAGTTTTTAGTTAGTGACTACAATAACTGAGCTATCCCTATTAATAAAATAATTTACAGAACATATGTGCAAATACAAACAACAACTTACCTGATTTAAATCTCTCTACAAATTGCATTATTGATTTCTGTGATGCTAAATCACAAGTTCTGCAATACACATATCTATTCTTAGTTTGCAGAACAATATCTTGTCGTGCCTGTAAAATTAAACTCAAAGATACAATATGTACGATGCCAGATTTTCTTAGACGCCTCAAACAAATTTTTTACCATCTTGCACATGAGCTATGGTAGAATGCACTGCAGAGTCATTAATTACATGAAAGATGGTAAACATGTTTGATGCATATAACTGAAATAGATACTAACACACTCACCTGATACACTTCCATTTATGTCAGTGGTGAGAAACGTTCTGGGCACAAGGGCCAAATCAAGAGAAAAATGCTTGCAGGCCACATTACTCATAATAACCACATTTTTTACATCTGTATCACTAATGATAATACCTTGCCATCAACAGTGCCAATATTGGGGCAGAAAACTGTATTGGAAATTAATTTTAGCAAATTTCAATTAAACATGCCAAACTTGAAACCAATCTTGTATAAACTGTTTACAGTATTCATCAATGAAAGGAACTGTTCCCTAGTGAAGTACTTCCAAAAAGGCGTAACATCTCTCACATATGGTCACAGAACAATGGAAAATTATCATGGGATAAACAGAGTTTATAGAGATCAAGAAGTGTAGTATTACAAAATGTACTTTCTACGTTTTTGTATAAGTGCACCTAAAATAATTCTTCACTGAATTTAATAGCCTTGTTTGGTAGTTCTGAAACTAGACTGCTAGCTGCACTGCAGAGGTAGATAGGCCACATTTTGCTCATTGCTGAATTTTATGGACAGAATTGCATGACAAAATTACCTCAGAGGATTGAAAGATGGCTAGGACAATTATGGACAACCTACTTTAGTTTAGAGTTAGACAAAAGTAACAGTATCTACAGAGTGTCCATATTAAAGTAAAACCCCCTCAGAGAATGAACAATGACAATCTGCATTATACAATATAACATAAACTAAGTAAAGCAAAGTAAAGTAAGGTAAAGCAAAGTAAAGTAACATAAAGTAAAGTAAAGTTGCCCCTATAGAGGCCACGAAGACATACAGGAGCAGTGGAGGTGTAACTCTACTCTTAACCTTGTAATTAGATGGAGATGAGTGGTCGGCCTTGTGCCCTGGCTACTTTACTCCAGCAAAAAAAAGTCACTACTACCCATGAACAGAAGGCCAGGTGGGCCCCAGAACAGGTCTAAATGTTTTGGAGAAGAGATAAATCTCTTGCCTCTGCTGGGATTTGAACCCTGGTTCTTCCAGCCTGCAGCCTAGTCACTACACAGACTATGCTATCCCAGCTAGATTTCTATGTAACCCAATACATATTAAAGCAACTACTGAAAATAACCTTCCACAACCCCCAGACATCCCTGGCAACTATGAAACATGTTATAGAAACTAAACTTCCTGCCTAGAAATTTCCAATACTGAACACCAAACAACTTCCTCACAGTTATCCTCTGTGTGTGTTATTTTCACAAACACTGTCTTTGAAACATCCCCACAGATGACAGTCACATGTCAGACAGGATGAACAAGCAAGCCATGAAACACGACTAATGAATTATACATTCCAAAAGTTGTTACATAGAGTAGCCATTGAATTATTGGCTGTTTAGGCAGTTAGACTGCCTTGCTGGAAGAACATGTACTCATTCTCCTAAACACTTATATTTTTAAAAAATGGTGCAAGGATTTGTCCACTTTATCCTTCTGCATTGACTGTATCTGAAAAGATTGGCCTCATTATTCTTGATGCACTCAGAGCACACCATACTCCAACCTTAATGTTATGTAAGTGTACCTTGTGTGTTACAGTAGAAACGTCTGGTCACAAATACAGTATTTGTTATTTTGAGTACTTGTGAGACCACAGAAGTAATCTAATCTGTAAAATAAGTTCACAGTCCATTGACTTCACCATTACACATGGTTTCACACAATCCATTACAAAACTGTACTGCTGATACAAAGACTTCTGTGTACATTTATTCTGAAGGAAACTGAAACACCAGAAAGACACTCCTAGATTTTCTAGGACACATTTTGTACATTTTCTTCCTTATGTAGGTTTCCACAACAAAACCCCTCTCCATTACACTGCATTTCATAATACACAAATAACAATAACAACTACTCTTTGTTACACACAGTTTCTGAACCTAGCCTGTTCTCAAGACTTGTCAATATGTGTTACTAAGCATACAGAACTGCTATACAAATGAATATGCACATATCAAAGTACGGTAAGGCAGCATTTTATGTGAATTTGAAAGAGTGTCACATAAAAAATATGAATAGTCTCACTTTATGTGAAAAAGTATAAATAATCTAAATCCAAAAATTAAATTATTTCAGTAGGGAGGTCGCATATCCTAATTATGTGCCAGATGCATCTCACATTCCTTCAGTGTCATAAAGATATGATGACTTTACCCAATTTTTTCGGGCAGTGTACTACTTTAATTAATAAAACTGTCACTAAATTAATTGTTCATGTTTATATCTTGATATAGTATTTTAAAAGAATGTTTAAAAGGAAACATACACTACAATGGTTGTAGATTTAAGCAATCTGTGAATGCACCCCCCCCCCCCCCCCTTATACTTGCCATTGTACTGAGAATGTGTCATGCACAGTGATAACGCAACCACTGGAACAGGGTCTCAATTTCAACTAAACAATCCTTTGTACATTAGCTTAGAAGCTATGAATAGGTACATATGTGGGCACAATCTAGGTGACAGTTACTCCACTGGCCCCCTTAGGTATGAAAACTTTAATGGTAATGATGTATAAAATTTTTTTCTTTTTATGTTGTTTGCACTATGCATTGATATAATTATGTAACACAAACCAACGAAACGTACACTTTTCAAATAAATACTAAAAAAAAAGTAAAAAAATTGAATTAAAGTATTACTTTGAAAAGTGTACATTTCATTGGTTTATGTTGCATAATAAATTTTCTTGTAACACTGCCCCTGAGACATAGCAGATTACTTATTTACACCACACAGCCAAGGAGGTTTTCTGAACAGAGCTGTTCTTGTTGTCAGGATAAATCAAAGAAAATAAATTTCCAAAATCTTTCGTACTCTACAAAGTAGGTATGAGTTCTAGTGCAACTGAAGTGTACAGTGATATTTTCCTTATGCTGCATGAGAAAATCTGTCATGGGGTTTCAAGAGTGTGTAAAACTAGAGCATGAAGTCTACCTCTTAACCTCTCCGTTGGAAGCAAGATGCTCTTTTGTACTGGCATTCACATACATCAGTGAACAAACCTTCTCTCTTAAGAGGAACTAGTCAAACATTTGGGTAAGAGATAACAAAAATTTGAGTGCAGTTCTGAGCAATGAAATATCCACATTTACACACAAAAATGAGAAGCTTATGAGCAACCGCAATCAGAATCATCTATCACACCAATGTGATGGGAAGTGGCATTCAGTATGTAGATTTAAGTATATTATCTTTCCATGATGGGGGTCAAAGGTCGACATGGTCTCAGGGGTTATACAGATGCTGATATGTAAAACCCATAAATCCTGAGAAAAACCAACCACAACAACAATGGCGGCTCTGTCGGCAAATCCTACTTCCACGTCCACGAAGACCAAGGCCGTGTGACCCCTGGGCAATGCAGCTGAAACTGCAGAAGACGGGAGAGGGTGCAGGCAAAAGTCCAGCACCTTAAAACTGGGCCCATTCAGCTAAAGGAGCACACCCCTACAGAAAAACATGCAGGTCTAGAGGCATCAAGGTGGCAGCCCCACCACTAGACTCACCCTGCGACGGGCCGGTGACCTATCCAGGGGACATCAAAGCACTCATAAAATCCTCAAAAGGAAGAAGCGGACTGACACCCAAAAACTAGATAAAGAAAAGAATCAATGTACTGGGGGAAAAAACGGGAGCACAGAATATAGTAAAGGAAATAAAACAGTACCAGGAAAAGTGGCTACAACACGTACAGAGGATGGACACAAACAGGATACTAAAACAAGCGTTACAATATAAACCAAAAGGATGAAGGAAGATAGGACGACCGAGCAAGAGATGGAGGGACCAATTTCATTTTGAGGATCAAGTAACAGGAAACACACCTAATCCTTCATGAACACGATGATGATGATGATCTTTCCATGCTTCATAAAAAATGTTAAATATCATATTTAACTAAATACACAACCAGATTTACTCCATAATTCATTTAAGAAATGAGGATAACATACAATCACACACAAAGTTAAACATTTCCTGAACAACTGACATCTGTCAACAGGAGTTATCTGGAGTAATTCCATATCTGAGTAAATATAGCATACTATTAGTCTCTTTCTGGCCGGGAAAAACACTTACAGCATGTAATCTGGTCCATCAGTTACAGAGTTTAATAAACTCTTTTCTACATGGAATATCATTCAATGCAGACCCACACTAGTGGCTGGCTAGCTTATTAGATTATGTACAACTCATTTCCAGCTGTTGTTTTCCATGCATTCCCTTACATGTCATCCACTAAAAGCTTATACACACATGGCAACCAGACTTCAGAAATGTTCAGTTTCATAACACAACAGAAATAAACTGTTGTTCATGCACATGAAGTAGAGTGAAACACAGGGGGTGTTTAATCTCAAAACCTACACAAGGAAGAAATAATCTAAAAAGTGTTAGCAAATTTATAAGCCAGTTTCCCAGAGTTTCAGTTCCTTGAAATCAACAATGCAGCCATGATGAGCAAATTTAAAACGGGTTCTTTGTTAGAGAAGAGAAGGAAGAGAACATTTTGTGTTCTTTCATAAGAAATATTTGATTATACTGGGATATACTGAAAGCAAGTCCACAACATTTGCTGTGAGAGTGTGGTTTTGTAACTGGTTTTGTTAAGCAGTGTATAATCATCAACTGTCAACTAATTTTAAATTTAATATTCATGGATCTGTGCATCGTAGTATGAATCAGTAGAAACAACCAACAAGATGCAACCTTGTAACAGAATTTATTATTCCAAAATTTATTTAAGGCTCAACACGTTTCAAGCGGCACGCCGCTCATCATCAGGAGCTCCAAACTGTATTTGCAGCCTCTGGTTTATATACCCATGTGGTGAGCGGTCGTTGTCCAGGCTGGGTGGGAACTAATTTTATAGATGCGATTACTTTAGCAGTCACATAAATACTTGAAATATCAAATACTAGTCCACAGATAATTCCAAACTAATCCACAAGATGCCATTACATAATGCCACTCCTGGAGGATAAGGATAAATTCTGAAACCACATTTGTAGGTGCATTTGGAAAATTGAGAAAAGCAACTATTATCTTCATCATGTCTATCTGCACAGACTAATTTGGCTCCCACTGCACAGATTTTCATGAAATTTTATATTTGAGTATTTTTTGAAAATCTGTCAAGAAAACTCAAGTTTCAATAAAATCTGAGAAGAATAACAGGTAGATGAATTATTTTTAGAATTAGGAATGTATCAGATACAAGTTGTAGAGAAAATCAAAATACACATTTTATGTTCAATAACTTTTCCTCAAAACTGTGGTACAGTCAGATAGGCCACAGATGACACTATAATACAGTACGTGCTTTGCATGATGGATAACTGAAGCCACAGAAACAAACACACAATATTTAATACTTATTGCTTGATAAGCAATTAATTCCATTCAATCTCGCAAAATGTTTTACTGCAACACTGACAAAAACTGCAAAACTATTTGCAAAACTTATTTACGATCTGTTTAGCCAAATTGTATGTCTCAAGAAGGTCATAAGCAAATGAACATTCTTTTGCTTCAATGCAATGTTTACATATAATGTGTGAATGAGTGAAAACCAACAGGAATATAATTTCTTTAAAAAACTGGTATGTATAATTTGCATTGTTACTGGTGATACACATTTACCATAAAAGCACTGTTGTGCAACACTAAATATTTTTATGTGGTTGACAGTGCCATGTAAATCAGCAACACAACAACAACAAAACATATAAAATACATTGTTATTTCCACTGCAAAATAGGTGCCAGAACGTATCATAATGCTACGTTATACTACACATTGCCTATTGTGTTTAATTTAAGCAATAAGAAATAAAATGGATTCTTCCAGCAAGATGGTAAAGTAGGTCAAGTTAAAAATGGCAATGGATAATGGACATAAATTTTTCTTCTTACACTGTTTATATATGCAGTAATGAGGTAAACATTATTCAACACTGAAATAAATAATTCAGTGAAATGACAGCACTTTTTAAGATCAAATATACCATGAGAATAGTTAAACAACATAGTAATAGTAGTGCAGAAAGTGACCAAATGTGGCATACCACTTAAATTAAACAAATCTTGCAGTCCTGAAACATGTTCCAACTGAATAAAGTGTTCTTAAGTTTCAAAATTACTACAATAATTCAAAACCCAACACAACTTTAATGTACATTGTGTGTAATGGCACATCTTGGGTAAACACACAGATTAACATAATATCAGAGACGAAGCAGTGCACTAATTTCTGATGATCAATATCTGTCATGTGTTACAACCTTCATTACTTACAGTTCTGCCTTGTAAAGATGGCAAAGCTTTTTAAGTATTTCATGCAAGAGTAGCATACAATATGGTATCCTCCTAAAAATATACTTCACATAATTGTGAAATTTACAAGTAGACACACAACAATTTTTAACATCCGCCTTGGAAGGAGATTTTGTAGATGTACTTGTGCACATATGTGTGTGTGTGTGTGTGTGTGTGTGTCCTTAATAAAAAAAACGGAGCAGAAAATCTGTAACTGAACTTTTCTTACCAATTCGCACTTTTTTGTATCTCTACATGCCATAACGACATATGCACCCCTCTTTGCTAATTCAAGTGCTGTTTCCTTTCCAATCCCTGTATTTGATCCAGTAATAATAACAACTTTCTGGTCTAAACGACTCGTTCCTTCGTATTTTCTTCCACCAGCATAATCCCTGAAAAATTTTTTTTTAAATTTAAATCTTCCAGAATGTTATCCATTTTCAACCGTGAATTATCACACAATAACACTATGCCACACTAAATCAGTATTATAAAATTTTGTTCCTGCCGCAAAAAATGGGAGATTTATTGACAGGCTCCTAACCTTACACAAGTTTCAAAAATGGTCCATTCTCCGTAAATGGAGTCACTATTTACAAATGCTTAAATAAATCCGCCATGAAGCACGTCTTACTTCATCAAACAAGCCAGGCCAACGCATGTCGCTGCAGCACTCAGGTAAACAACCTTCCTGGGTGGATTCCACATCATGATCACACTTGCACATATTTCCAACCATTACTATATAATCTGTGCTTCGAACCCATGCTGCCATGGATCAGAGTCCGCATGCTTCCAAAATCTCGCCATGGATGGATCAAAGAGACCACCCACCTCACGGAATTAGCAAGGCACTGAATAGAGGTACATCCAGGTTACGTGATAAAGGCCCTACTCCAGATTTACCTTGGGCACGGATGACTTGCTGCGCCGGCCGCCATATTTGGCCACACGCCTGGAGTAGTTACAATTCAGTCCAGCACTACAGTGGTAATTAAACTCGTGCGAAGAGCTGTTGCTGGAGCTGGCGTTCGGCGTGTTTTTGCGATCAGAAGATATGTGTTTTATAGTTTGTAAATTCCCCAGTTTGTTGCTACACTTGTCTTTGATTGAATCATTTTTTCTCAACTCCGTTCGAAACTCAGGCTTTCCAGATTTTATTATTTTCCCTAGAGTGTCACATGTGAGATGCATGAGTTTTTGTTTGGAAAACACGGGCACTGACTTCTGGGAGGTAAATTGTCTTTCTTTCTTGTTCTTGTAATCCAACATTCTTGTATTTAGTAATAACCCAAGCTGTTTGTAATATCAAATATAAATTTACAAATATTCTCACTGTTTACTGTTCCACTTGTACATTTTCGTATTGACAATACAACTCTGACCTGTCTTCACGCGGCATTTAGCAGGGAAACAGCGCAAGCACCGAGTCGCACAAGAAACTTCTTAGTGCAACTCGCCAACTTGCTTTCATCTGGCCACGGAAGTCTGATCCAGCAAATTGCTTGTTGAGTTGACTGCTTGAGGGCAACGGAGAACTTGTCAGATCACACTAGAAAATTCAGCGGAGAGTTCAGCTGCCGCTTCCTTTAGCCTCCACTAATATCTCTCAATGTGACTGCGGGTTGGATCATCTGCTCAGCCCTGCCATGCCAAGTTTCATTCGTGAAAAGTGCGCAACAGGTATTCTTCTGTGGTGAAGAAAAGCTAAGTGCACGGTCATTGATGATCTGTGGTACCACGAGTATTTGTCAGAGGTGATCCGTCATGTTGATAGCGTATTTAGCGTGAAAAGAAATCGAAGTGGTCGGCTAATTTGGGTTTGTGTGTAAACAGCCAAAAGAACGATCATGAAATCAATATAATATACACGAAAACGTAACCCGCTTAAACATTATATTTACAATGGCGGAAGAAACTTTTACCAAGAAAATGAGAAGTGCAACTAGGGAAATTCATGCTATCAGTGACTCATTAGTCAATGCCAAACTTGCCTTTGGTGAGTTGTTTGTTGCGGTTTAGATCAAAATGTTACTACTCCTATTGGTTATTCTTGTTAGTATACTTTTTATTGTGTAACAGGAACTATAACTGGGCTTCAAGTTGTGAACCGGATCTATTTTAAGTTCATTTATTTTCCATTTATAGGTACAAGATAATGACGTGGAAATAGTCATAATGTGATGTACAGTGTATCTGTTAAAGTACAGATATGAGGTACGGTTTACCCGGAGAGACCGGGCAGATGCCAGGATACTCCGATGACAGGGCATCAAATTATTAACACAACAATGACCTTTCATTTCTGGATGTAAATATTCCTTGGGAGCATAAACTGCAGGTGCCCTTTCAGAGGTACACTGGAGTTATGCCATTGATGAAGATATTCACACAGTATTAATTAGCCAACACTCTTACATTCTAATGACTCAATTGCTTGATGACATTTGAAAATTTTTCTGTACAAAAAACATTCAGTGTGTCAGGTTAAGGATTTTTTTTTCTAACAGTACAAACAAAATTTCAAGTGTGCAGATTTTGTTTTTGGAACCTGAGGCAAACACAGGAGTAATGTGCACTGTAATTGCTGAAAAATAAGTTGGAACTGCCATGCAGTTACTCAGTAACACTGTTTCCTTTTTGCTGCTTTGTCATTTTATGCAACAAACCCAATCAGGAGCTTCCAGGTGGTATGTAGAATTATACATCAAGTGTAAAAATTGTTGTTTTCTACATCCTTGTGAGCAGCACATTTATTTAAATTCTTCCCTAGAAATCTTAACAGTACAGTGCTGTAGTCTACCCTATGAACTGTGACAAAAGCTGTATTCAGTCAAGAACAAAAAAATTTCATCTAGCAATATCTTGAGGCAAATGTGAGACCAACTGCTGAAACTTCTGTTCAAAGTTAATTATGCTCTGAAGCCATTAAGACTGTAGGAATGGCCAATGTGATACGTTGACACAAGTTCACTCACCACAGACCAAGATCTGTACATGTTTTCTCACTGTATAGTGCAGTTATCAAATTCCAAACTCAGAGATAGCTGTTCACATATCAGATGCCTAAGCTTGAATGAAAATTCCACGCTTAGGATAATCCTATAAAATGTGATTTTCAATGCCTGCAGTTTACAAATTTTTGAACTGCAGTTGTAAATCAGCTGTTTGGTTTTCAGAGTGAGATCCCCAAATCTGCATCAGGTAACCGACTGGAACATAACTGGCTTTCATTTATGTCATGTAACTCAGATTCCTCGGCAGTGTTTTCATGACATGCACTCCACTATTTCAAAATTGTGCTTAATTTTTTAATCACCTAGACTATGGGCAACTCAGAGGCAGTCAGACTGAATGTCTGTGCCAGCTTACGTTAATTTTATACAACAATAATGATGGAGCTGGGATACTGTAGTCGGTATGGGATGGATAATCCAAAGTTCAATTCCTGGCATGGACAAGGGATTTTTCACTTCTCCAAAACATCCATACTAGCTCTGGGGCCCACCCAGTCTCTTGTTCAGTGGGTATAGTGGAAGGTTAAGAATGAGTGAAGCTATACCTCAGCCATTGCTGTGTAGCTCCCTGCCTCTGGTTTCAGGGGTACATATCTGCTTGCTAGTAGGATACCCAACTAACACAGTAAATGCTGGTTCAAAACAAGGATATATTTTATTTATTTTACTGGTTAATTGTTAAATTGTTATTTGGTTATCACTTAGTCACTGGGTTGAATATGATTAAACAAAGAAATTGTTACCCTTGTGTAACACAAAATGGTGTTACTAATAAAGTAAACATTGCAGTAAGCACTCTTTGCTACTGATAATTCACTGTTAATAACTGCTTGATTAATAACTTCCCTTGAATCCTCTGATTACACTTGAAATAATAGTAATTGTATGCAATGATAAAACAATATTGTAAGTAGTGAATGTAATCACTCCCATGGCAATGTTTTGAAATATATTGCTGCCTCATGCAAGCTAATGATACCTGTCTTGTAACACACTGTTATTCTTTGTGAATACACAATATACACTTGTTAGTTCAGTATTTGCAGTATTAACAAACATATACTTCTCAGTTACCAGGTCCATCTTCACTAACTACACTGTCTTATGCCAATGTAATAAATAATGACTGCCTCATGCAGCTCACTATAGTTATATTTCTTTCAATATACATTGTTCCTTACACACGTATCTCTTCCTATGAGACTGAAGTTAGGCTTAAATCTGTTATCACCTTCCCTATGAATTGAAAACAAAGAAAACACATTGCTGCCTCTTGCAGCTAGAAACACATGCCTTTGTGCTGTGCTGGTTCCTCATGAACTCAAGTGCTACGTATGGTCTCTCCATGAGAACTAAACAAAGAAACTTGAAGAATGCTATTGCCTTATGCGATTCTGACATTCACATGTCCAGTCACTGCGGATCTCCCCTTGAGACTGCAATGTACTTTAACTGTTAACACTGATAATATGTGCACAACAATTCCTGTAATAGTTGGGCATATGTCAGATGATAATATCTGTGCCACGATGATTTGTGACCGCCTCATGCAGAACACAACCTACACGTCTTGTTAGGCACAGAGTTAGTTGGTAACTGACTTGAAATAAAGGAACAGAAACACTGCTTGCCTGCATCCTGCCATCACATGACCACACTATTGAAACTTCTAGAAGCATGTGACTCTGACTCATCAGCATGCCTTGTTGCTTGGCACTTGGAAATGAAACAACATGACAAAACTACTAGTAACAAATATAAAGTTAAAAATGATGCATAAATTAATACAAAAATTTGTCACTGGGCATGTACACCCTATATATCTTCAATGTGTGCACAGGGACACCTTTGTTTACCCTCTACCTTACAATATGATGTGAATGCAATTAACGAGACACAGTGTGTTCTAATTACACCAGTACTATCATTGTGAACTAACGAGTAGATAGTCTAGTCCATAAGCAACTAATATTTGAGTAGGTGAATGACGAAGGCCACAAAGTTTGACTGCTGGTAACTTAGAGTTGTCTGTCCCAGATGCAATTCATTAACCATTGGGCAGACATTCCAGATGGAGAGCAAAGCCTTGAGAAATTGAGGGTTAGGGGAACTGTGACCACTGTCATACCTTGTCAAAGACAAACTACATTGCATTTTCCTTCCCTGAGCACCAACAAATACACAAAGCACTTAAAAAGTACTACATGTTCAGGTCACCTACCAATTCAAGTTCAGGCCCTTGTTTACTGTAACACACAGTCCCTTACAACAAGCATGGCACTAATGACAATGAAAACAGCTCAGTGCAGTCTCTTCCTGCAACACAAGTATGTTGTGTACTCACAATTTAAACAGCAGTGACATTAAATGGTTAGTGGGGCCTGCCATACTGGCATTACGTGAGTGGTCTGAAAAGTTCTTGGCCTTGACCATAGATGGCAACACTGTCGACAAGATTTTTTTTTTCCCTAAGTTGGTACATCTATCGTAAGCATCCATGTGAAATTGCAAGTCATTCTATCAAGTAGTTTGTTTTATACAGCTGTCTGAAGCAGGAGTGTTGTCTATATCCCTTAAAATGGATAAAACTGAATATTGTGCAGTTATAAAATTCTTCGTAAAAGAAAGTTTAATGCCAAATGAAATTCATTCGAAGTTCATAAACGTTTATGGGGACTCTTCTCCTTCATTTTCATCAATTAAGAAATGATCTGCCAAGTTTAAACGTGGACGTACCAGCCTTGAAGATGATCCATGTGAAGGACATCCAAAAAGTGCAACACCACCAGAAATCACTGAACAAGTGCACGATATGGTAATGGATGACCGGCGGATGAAAGTGTGTGAAATTGCTGAGACTACAGGCATTTCAAAAGAACGTGTAGGATATATTTTGCATGAAGAATTGGATATGAAAAAGCTTTGCAAAAGATGGGTGCCGCGCTTGCTCACAGCAGTTCAAAAACGCACTCGCATGAAAATCTCTGAACAGTGCTTGGAGCGTTTTAACAAAAATAAAACTGATTTTGTGCATCAATTTATTACTATGGATGAGACTTGGATTCACCATTACACACCAGAATCGAAACAGCAGTCAAAACAGTGGACAGAAGCCGGTTGTTCAGCGCCAAAGAAGACAAGGTCGGTTCCATCAGCAGG
>Ga0268261_10002180_pt1 | contig 13961 bp, 8 predicted proteins | sample TergutNc150P1_FD_190353 | JGI IMG/M metagenome (GOLD analysis project Ga0268261, IMG submission 190353) | Nasutitermes corniger P1 segment gut microbial community from laboratory colony in Florida, USA - Nc150 P1 (SPAdes) (version 2) | ecosystem: Host-associated > Arthropoda: Insects > Digestive... | reverse complement strand
ATGTTTTGGATATAAAATGGACCCACATGAAGCTGTCGCCAGTTCTTCATTTTCTTGCAGCAGCGACAATGAAGGCATTCCTTGCTCTGACATTCCTTGCAGCACTCAGCCTGGCGGTAAGTTTATTACGGCTCATTCGTTTCTCCTTCAAGTATTATAAAGGCCTGCAGCAATAATATTTCATTCATCTTTCATAATCGCCATTTCTGTTCGTATTGTCCTATGCCCCTGTAACCACTGATCACAAATCCCATAAAGCCATATATCACACAAAACTCTTGAGCGCATATACACTTGTATTCAAATATCTCTTTCCGTTTCCATGATCCCGTGATTGAATTGCAGTGTAATTGTTCAGATTTTTACATCACGTAGAAACGTCTTTTGGCATTGATGTATTGGACACTTGTTGGGACTTTTCATGATTTTTTTTTGCCCCTCTCAGGATTGATTATTCTCTTAGTGCCGTAAAACATGTCAGATCTGCCATATTGCCATTGTTGCTGTAGCTCAAAATTGCCTGTAGTTCCATAACAGCTGTATTTTAGGGAGTGTTACTATTAATGTGGTACATGTTCTCTTATGTTTACAAACTTTATACTGATGCACTGTAAATAATAAATATTATGTGAGTGGATAACCAGCTGAGGCTGATGCACATTATGTAATGAGAATGTAACTTGTGTTCAGGTGATATATCATAATTTAAATCTTGAAATACACTTAAATAATATGTATTCATTTCGTGCCACAGAGAATAGACAATCTCCATTATAAGGACTAAGTGTTGAAAACTCTTTAGGTGCATAATCTTTATTTATAATTAAGAATTATATAAAATACAAAAACAACTCTTTGAAGAAAATGTTTGTTTCCATTATGTTAAAGTGAATGATGTAATGTGTTTTGGGGTTTAAAATTAAAGTACTTTTAGTGTACTGAAGATTAACTGGTGGTCCACATTGGAAAATTTAAATCCTTCCAGAAAGTTAGCATTTGCCTTTGTACACTGAACGTTACAGCAGGCTTATTTAAGGTTGAGCATCTAATGCACAAAATTAATGTTCCTTTTGCAGGCTGGTGTTGACTTTAAAAACCTGAAGCCCCGTGACATTGTCATGCCTGTAAACCCGAAGTACAGAGTGCCCATGAATGAACAAGCCAATCGTAACACATGTGGTAGCCCTGCAGCCCGCGGTCAGTTCCCATGGCATGTTGCTCTCATAATTGATTTTGCTTCGTTCTGCGATGGTTCTCTCATCAGTTCACAATGGGTTTTGACTGCTGCACATTGCACGTAAGTGTTCACAGAGATGTGCCTTATTTGTAGTTAACATATACATATACTAACACAAAAGTAAATAACAAATGGACATGGAAGAATCTTTTGATGGCAATAGAAAATGGAAGGCATTTTGACATTGGTTCAATCTAGATTCACTTGTTTCTTGAAGGTAAATGATACTTTTCAATCATCACTGTACATTATACAACATGTTCTATCAAATTTCATGAATTTCATGATAATACAAGAAAAGACAGAAAGGATACTATATGCACATTATGATGTATGATATTGTAACAGACATTCTTCACTACTCTGAGAAACAAATATAAACTTTTATTAATGTTCTCACTCTGTGTTGGCATGATCGATTAAAATAATGCTATAATTTATCCCATGTCTAAGTTTTTCATGTAATGTTCATTAAATTTAGGCATAATAGGAAAGCAGAGATGCTTACAGTTTGTACTCACTTGACAGCAGAATGGAAATAACATGGCTATGAGAATTGTTTCATTCAAACTTGATGTTGTCACAGCGGTAAACACATACATACTAGGAAACACAGACTCATATGTCTTACCAAGACTCTAGTCTTAATTACATAGTTTAATATTTGTTTGTACCTGAAACAGTACATACAGGTATAATCATAATAGAATATAAAGAATAATTGACAAAAATTTTGGCAAATTTTAATAATCTATAATAAAATTACGGAAGTACACAGAAGAAGTGTACACGGACAATGTTCTTTGAAAATTCCTAATTGCTGAGTGTTGTTCTTCATCTATTGTTAAGAAGTGCATATAAGTTAATTTTAATCATTATTTTAGTAGAAATTCTTACTATGTTGCATGGGAAATTTTAAAGTTTATTGGTCTAAAATTGTAATGAAAAATGAATTCCATGACAGTAGGTTTGATAAACATGTGGGTGTTTTCGCGTAGAATTTTGTGTGTACACACATTTATTTATTTTACACATTTTCGGTATTACAGGACAATGTTGCCATCTTCTTAATCATTCAAACTTATTATTACAAACAGTATGCACTTATTAAGTGATGTATATCACTTACAATTTATGTGCTTCCCTCTGATTGCAAACTTTTGCAGACAGCTTTCAATCCTCAGAATTTCAATAAATTTTCTGATATTTACTACTACAATTTGCACATATTCATGGACTTAAATATACATTTTATGACACGAGAGTGCTAAATGATAGACCTAATTAATACAAAGGTGCCACCCTGCAAGTTTAGGCAGCAGATTTCTCATAAATATTTGTTGCCATATATCAGAATGCTGGCATTGCATTCCTGAAGACTGTGAACTTTATCAAGTAAACAGTTAGTAGAATGTAAATGTTCATTTGCTCTTGAAATCTGTTCTCTCCTGGTCATTGTTTGAGACCATAGTACTGTTTATAGTCTCTGCAATACTACGAAGACAGACACCTAGCTGCAATTTATAATCAGCTACTATTTTTAATTTCTACGTCGGTACTCTGATGCCACTATATTAGACATGGTCCTGGCTCTACTATACCCCATAAAGTTATACACTGGCTCCTTCTTATGTTGTACAATGTTCATTTCTTACAGCTTCATTTGAGGCCTAATGTGGGGAGTGTGGTACTGGCCCAGGTTCTACTCCTGAATTTGATTTTTTCCAACATTGCACCATTGGTCAAAGGTCATTTGCAAGCATTATCAACTTATAAGGCATGAAATCCCTGTGACATTGCCATACTTTATCACATCCTCTGTCTTTAAGTTAACTGTAACCTAGTATATTACTGGTCACTGAGTAAAGATGTAAGGTTATCTTACTAATACATAATTGTTGCAGTGGAAGTAGTTACCAAATCGTACTGGGTGCTAATCGATATGATGCATCAGAAAGTGGGTCACTGATGCTTGCATCAACTTACAGCATCGTCCACAGTGGGTTCAATCCAAACACCTTAGCAAATGACATAGCACTTGTACGGCTGCCCATTTCTGTTGCATTCACTAGTGAGTATTGTCATACTCAGATCAATATGATCATAATAATGTTTATCCTTAAACAGACAAATTGCTTCTTATTTACAGCACAGACCATTATGTGTTTAATTCATCTATGCTGTTAAAGATTTACCAGTCTTTTAAATACCCCATTCAGTGTTGCAATATCACTAGTAGCTAACAACAGTCACAGTTAAAGTTATAACCAGTGATGTACACATTACATGAGGGAAGCCTAACTATGTCTTTGCCTGGACCCTCAGGGAGCCATTTTCTACCATCAGTCAACTAAAATTTAAGGATAAATAATGTTTATTTTGTCAAAACATAATTTTAATTTCAATAACAGAGAAAAAATTTCACAAGATTGGTAAGAGAAAGGCAAAGATTTGTTGTTATATAGATTAATTTCTAATGATCTAGAATTATTTGTAGCTTTGGATATTAAACTCTACTTAGGCACCCTAGAAACTTCACTGTGTTTCCGACCTTTGTACTGAGAGAGTGTGGAAGTTACATTCACTGTCATTCTACATAACTTTGTTATTCTTAGTGCAAAGCCAACTGGAGATTTAAAAGTAATTGCTGACATTTCACATTCCTAGATGTGATTTTGATATATAACCATTTCACAATTTGGCTTTTATATTTTATGATGCTCTTGTAGTTGTTGCAAAAGGAATTACGGTAACATCATGTCGAATGTTTCAGCTTACATCAGTCCTATTAGGCTGCGCGGTATACTAGGTAATCTTGCTGGTGAAAGTGTCCGTGCCAGTTGGTGGTGCAAAACTTCTGGCAGTAAGTACAAGTTTCTTATTATTTCACACTTTAAGTTCAAAAATTGCACATATCAGAATGGCTGTTTCAAGGGGGAAGAACTTATGGCCTTCAGAAAATTTTGTGGTCACTGTTTATAACTTCTATTTATACTATGATATGCAAAGTGTAAGGATTGTTCAAGGCTGCATGGCAGTGTTATATGAACCAGCCAACTGGTGTTTTATATTTATATACATTAAAAAGAAAATTTTATGATTAAAATTAATACAAATTACTACATAAATTTAATAACCAATAGACTGTGAGAATTTATGGCATTCTAAAAAAAAATCATGATAAAGCATTATAAAATACTCAAATACCTTAAATTATTATCTTATTTTTCTTCTTATGATTGCCAAAGTATTTATTGTTGAAAGTAATTCAGTTTTTGAGTATTTATTTGTAAACTCTCTACTTGTTACATTTCACAGATTCCAGCAGCATTAGTCCAACTCTAAATTTTGTGGACCTCACAGTCATCACCAACGCACAATGTGCCAACACTTACGGCAGTATCATTACAACTACCAAGCTCTGTGTTGTCAAACCTGACGGCCAGAGCACTTGCATAGTGAGTATTTCATCTAGATATTCTTCATAAATTCACTTCTTACTGTCCACAACACAAAACTTGCTGCCACCACCCATACCAACTAACAGTAACCAAGTTTCACTGTTCTATATCAGCTGTGCAAACTGTATTTCTATCCATTGTTAGCATATCAATTGAACCAAAATCTGTGTGCAGAACAATGCACTTTTTTTTCTAGAGCATTCTCCTTATATTTCCTGCCCTCAGTGTCACAATCCTAACCTTAACTAACACTGCTACATTTCAATATATCTGTCTTGCATTACAGGGTGTCGGTGGTGGACCAGTTGTTTACCTCGAGAATGATAATATCTACACTCAGGTTGGTATTGTGTCATTTGGTGCTGCGGCTGGTTGCCAGCTGGGATATCCTTTTGTTTTAACCAGGGTCACCAGCTTCCTCAGCTGGATTTCATCAAACACTGGCATTATGATTGGCTAAGCATACAGCGGGCACAAAGACAGTAAATCACAGACTCGCGCAAACTTCGACTAATTTTAATTAGTAATGGCAATTAAAGTAAAACATCTTAAACTGTGGAAGTGCAATATTGATATTTTCTTCATGTAAGATGTTTCAGCTGTTTCATCTACACAAATTGATGTCCCACACAATGTTAATGTGACTTACATCACTTAAAAACGAAGCAAATATGGAAGGTACTGCTTTAAGAGACACCCAGTAATTCAACCACCTTATTCTTGGGCTGCTAGGCCCTTAAAAATGGGGCCGATAGGTTTTCCCGAAACGTCTTTCACAAAGTAATGATTGGCGCTGCGTAAAACCACAGAAGAGGGCAGAAGTTTAGGTACATTAAGATGTATAAACTGAGAAGGATGGGAAATATTTGTCCTTTAGGTTATTCTTTATAATCAAAACATTGTAGCCCCTGTAGAGTTAGAAACTCCACTTGTTAGTTGGTTGGCTGGATGGTTGAAAGTTGGCTGAGACTTCACAACCCTCTGTTCCTGCCTACGTATGAGAGCGAGCTTCAATGAAATAATGTAACGATGTTCTCTGATATTTATTTGAGTGTCAGATAGCAAAAACGTGCCACCGTAAACTCAAGTAGTCACAATGCAGCCAGAATTGTCAAGATGGTGGTACAGAATTGGCAAGTGAAACTGACAACGCACCTGTCCAGCGTGTGGCTGTCGCATCAGTCTTGTTTCCAGCAGGAAAGCAGTGAGTACTTTTAAGAAGTGACATGATATCACAGCTCAAATGTATAGCATAGGAGTAATTCCACAAAACTTCTAGATTCATGTGCAGATAACATTAGCGTGCCTACGATGATATCAAAAGTCGGGAGCATGGGCGAAGACGTATGTGCGTAGATCAGTGTTTTTCTTCATTCAGAGCAGTAGATTTGCCAGTATTGGTCAGCTTACGTAGCAGTTGTAATCATGGGACTGAGGTAGGAGGGCTGTAAAGTTTGTGTGACTTGGCTTAACGGTTGTCAAACAAACTGACAGCGACTTTGTGTTTGTAATTCTGCTATAACTGATTATATCCTAATGCTGTTTGTTTGTTGCGGATTCTGCCTAGAGGCTGTCACGGCATTACAAGTTACATCAATCAATCTTGAACAAAAGGTTGGAACATGGAAACATATCTTAGCAATGTAATACCTCGTTCGGATTTAGTGTCATTTTTTTAATGAAGGAAATCGTTAGGTGATGATACTTGTGCCACCATGTCGGGTCCTCAGCCTGTTTAAGCGACAGTGAAATCAGATGCAACATACAACGACGGAGAAGGTGGATTGTGTCATGGCGGCTGCGAGGAATTTTCCTTCGGAGGACGGGAATGGAAACCACAAAATAAGCTGACAAACCAATTAACACTGTTTAAGCATATCTGTACGGTGATCCACATGTCATATCGCTGTACTGCAACGTATATTGACATGCATTAAATCATATTTAATGGCACTAATATCGGTTATTTCCGTCTCTTTTCAATTTTCCCATTTTTAATTTTCTTTCAAAAATGTATTTTTCCTAAACATTTGGTTTGCAATTCCTGACGGCAGCCATGATACAAACCCTCATAAAATAACAAAAATATCCTTAATTTGAAGAAACACGTTTACTTCCGACATTTCATTCTGTTGTTCTTCATGTTCATGTATTTCAGACAAAATTATAATTTGTTGCCTTATAATTCTTAAAGGCTTTTCATTTTAAAATTAAAATTATATCGGTATTTATTAGGACCCAAAAACACTACATGCAAATTATTGCTCTGGTTAAAGTTTAATTAAATAAAAAATAATTAAATTTACATTTCTCCCATTGCTATATACTTACTGTGATGGTGCTGCAAATATTTCATTGAGTATTATAAATAAAACTGTGGTTCGATCCCCCAGATCGGCTTGGGTCCCACATGAACTTGTACTCAAAAAGGCACCAGCAAGTATAGGAGGGGTAGGGTGCGGCTTTCTTAAACCTCATCTTGCTAACGTGGAGTATAGGGTGAGCTCCTAATAATGCCAGCAGATGGCAGATGGGATTTAACTCAGCGTCTACGGGGTTAAGGACGTAAATCGGCCGTCGCCTGAAGCTAACCGTCACCTCCTTCTACTGTCCAGCTTGCTAATGCATGTGTCTGGAGCTGTACCTAAACTCCCCCAATACTTTTTCATTGAGTGGTGTTTTATAATCATAATAACAACATTTTGCACTCATCTACCGCCCGTAGGAAAATCAATGGGAATTATCTCCTTATGTTATATACACTTCATCGTATTTTAATTCTCTCCTTTTGTTCCCTAACATTCCTTTTCAACTCCAATTATCTGTCCATTCTCTCATTATCCCTCCATTTTTCTTTATCTATTTGTTTTGCGTATATTTAAAACAATGACACTAAACACGGTTCTTTATGCATGTTTGTTTTGGACCAACCGAAAGTTACCGCCAATCGCACAATAACTTATCCACTATTCTGGAGGCAAGGGGTTCGGATCTGGACCAATAGTCCGGAGTAAAAGACGGAATTTTTCGTTGTGGCACTGTCTGCCCAGAAAAATTTCGAAACAGTTCTTTGTATCATGTGGCTTCATTACACATCATCCAGAACTGATCATCCAGAACTAATCATCCTACTTTTCGATAGTGTAATATGTGTGACAGACGTCGTTATACAAGTGATAGTAATAATATAAAAAAATAATATATTTACTGTTCAAATTGTACTAAAAATGCTTTGTTCTGTATATTACTTCCACATTTCATTTGCATTCAAAAGTTATTCAGAGTGACGAATTTTATTATTTACGATAAACAAATTCGCATGCACGTAAAATAATCAAGTTAACTTAAGTCTGCAATACAGCAATTTCAAGGTCACTGTGATGTGCAAATTGCAAAGTGCGCACGTGGAAAGAAGAGTGGGTCCGATTGGTTTCAGGTGGAGAGTGCGTAAGACACTCATCAACAGGCACGAAAAGGCATTAGGTATGGGGGAGGGGGTGCGCACAGTATTGAGTTTGTATGTTACGGGCTTCTGGGACATGTCGCCGCATACTGTGGCACAGATTTACCGACGTTTCGGTGGTACTTGCTAGCATCATCCAACCTTGTATAAATCTATCGACCTTTACAGGCACGTTCTGTTTCTCGCTTTAAGTACCATGAATATGTGTGTGGTATGGTGCAAAGGTCAGGAGGAAACCTCAGCTAAGAACTCCAACAATGCACATGATTGAGGAGTGCTCAGTTGCTGCTTTCCGTTCGGTCGCCCCCACCCACAGCAGAGCACGATGCCACTCTTCACCGCAGAGTAACTTCTAGAGAAGGGAGGACGTCGGTACAACTTACCGGGGCCCGGGGCTCGAATATGTAGTGTGTTTCTGTCTTACTCGCTATTATCAGATATAATTTTGTAGTTATTACTCTTTTTGACGGCATTTGCTGCAAATGGCCATCTTGAGTACTACGCTGTCCTCTTCGTTTCCTTACGTTTCTCCTTGCTGGCGGACCCGAACCCGCTCTCGGCAGTCCTGCTCCCACATCGCAACATAAAACCCCACAAATTGCAGTAATTTTCTTCTGGACGGTGAAAAGCGCTTTCATCCACGAGAACGGTAAATTATAACCAGGCTACACAGTGTCACAGCCCAGAATACAGTAAAGTTCCAACACCATATCAGTGCTGCTTGGACGATTAAATTAGTACTTGTGCATGAAGTAATATGCTATGTGTATGAGGTATATGATACAGTTCCATCCTACAATGTGTTTACCCGTGTGAAATAAGTTACATGTAATCTGACACAGGACAACGCAGAATATAAATTGGCGGCCTATTTAGGGCGATATTTATAAGGTCTAAGCTTAAAATGTTAAGTGTATTTGATGCTATCGTACCAGGAAACTGGAAGCTGTCAGGAAAAGGAGAGCTGTGAATGCATACGTTCTTATTTCGGCGAGAACTTCTTAGTTATCTTGGAAGACAAACTTGTCTATGTATGAAATAACTTTGATTACGTGATACGTAACACTGAAATGATGTTAAGGTGTATGGGCTAAATCTTCCTGCCAATACATTGCGACGTACTCGTGTAATCTATCGGGTTAATTCTAAGAAATATTTTCAATATTTCGCGATAAATGAAAATAAATTCTATATCTTTAAGTGTGACGTCATCTCGTACGATATTAAGACAATTGTTAATTTGTGAAGTGCATCTGATAGAAAGGAAAAATGGCGAAATTGGAAGCTGGTTAAATCGTTACTCCGTACTAACTGTATATTAACAGTATTCATAATGTCGTGTGGGTTAGTCAAGGATCGAATTTTGTTCACAAAAGGAAAACAGATGCATGGAGCATGTCGGAAATATGAGGGAGAGATGTGTACAGGTTTTGCTGGGAAAACATAATGCAAAGAGACTAGTTGTAACACTTAGGTGTAGTTAGGAGGATAATACTAAAATGGTTATTCAAGGAGTGGGGTGGGGACGTGGAATGAATTTGTCTGCTTCAGGACAAGGACAAGTGGTGCGTTCTTATGAATGTGATACGGGAAATTCAGGTTCTATAAAATGCTGGGAATTACTTGACTAGCAGAAAATCTGTTAGTTTCTCAAGAAGAAATAAGCTTAATGCGGATGTTTATTTAAAGGAACGACATATAGCAGTTGATACACCTGTCGGCCAATCGGAGGCACTGTGCGTCCTGCAGGTGGATCAAGTATGTTTCAAGAAAAATCATTCTGAGAAATTGTGTAAATATTGCCAGATATACTTGTGATGGACATCCCTAGATGAATCGACCGAAATAATTTCCAGTTATATTTCGTACATGCGGCAGTTAATTACATTGAGACAGATCAACATATAACGTGATTGTAGACAAAGAGTTTGTTTTTTGTTTGTTGCTGAAATTACATGGTTAATTCAAACGAAAAAATTACATTTTACTTATCCGTTTGGGGCACATATTTTCATTGGAGGCTTATTACGAGGTAATTTGCAATGCATTGCCAGACTAACAATACAAAATACATTTTTATAATCCACACTGACGTCTCGCAGTTTCTACAGCTGTCCATTTTAAGGTACCGTTTTTTGGCACTTTTATATTTTTCATTTCACTCGTCCAGGCGTTTTATTTTTGAAAAATCAAAACTTTAGCTGACCAGCAACAAAAAACCCACGCTTTGTGGGACAAACCCCTTCTGTACAATCAACAACGCACAAGGCCTACAAATGCAGATGCAATTAAAAGACAGAACACAGTACTGAAAAATACCCAACGCATCTGAAAAGTCATTACAAATGGTTGCTCCATCTGCAGTCTAAGACGTTTTGTCATGCAGAATCGCCAATAAAACAGGTGGCTGTGAGAGTGCGATAAACTGCATATATATGTTGAAAAATCATAGCTTGTTATTGGAAATTAACTTTCCAAACAAACATTCAGCACGAAAAGTTGCAACAAAAATTCTCAAACGTGATTTATTTCTGGGTGAAAATTATAACGTTTTCTTCTAGGTCCACATTCTTATTTAAATTTCTGGGCCACGGCTTTCCAATGGAGGCATTTCTTATTGACATTGTTACCTTACGCAGTTTCTCACAACGTGTGGAACAGTTTTTCATCACAAAATCACCCCCCCCCCCCCATCCAACATATAGATCAAATAAATATGGAAACAAAAATTGCTCTAAGAGATTTGGAACCCTCCGCTAACTACCTCCAGCTGCCAATGAAATCCGGACGACTTCCACAGCCCATTGTGGTCAGTGACGCAATTTTGCTATGAATACGTGATGTCACGCTTTGGCTTACGGTCTAGGGCACATGTAAAACTGCACATCGGGCTCTTCCACTGTAGGAGAAGCGAAGAATTGAGTGTGGTCACCATTGATGGTTGTAGATATGCGTCCGTCCGAGTTACAAACAATCAATAGTGCGATTAGTTGTAAGATTATTTTTGTACAATATAGAATTTGAGGATAAAACAAATCTGTAATGAAAGTCTTCAAATGATAACTTCACCAAATTCTTACTCAGGAAGACATCCACCTTCAGCTAATAGAAACAGTTTTGGTGTACAGTAGAACGTCGTTCCACCACTGAACAACAAGTGCAAAGTTTTATAGTGTGAATGTTTAATTCTTTTTCAAATACTTATCTGAGTATTTTCTATTCTAGGTTCCCTCTAAAATAAGTAAATAACCGAAATAATAATGACAATAACTGGATAACTTTAGGCATTAAAACATCATGTAGACACATGAGAGAACTGTACCTTGCATGTAGAAATAATAATAATAATAATAATAATAATAATAATAATAATAATAATAATAATAATAATAATAATAATAACCGGGAATTACAAAGACACTATCAATTAAATTTAAAATATTAGCTAAAGGTGTTAAGGAGGGAAAAAAATGCTATGAAAATATAATCCAAATATCAAGCAATAAATGTAAGACCACATGGGATATTATTAAGAAACTAACAATCAACACTCCCACACCGATATACAAGAGCTAAAGGTAGACAGAAAACTCTTAAAGGACCAAAGGATATAGCAGATGCTTTTAAAATTTTTTCTCGTCTGTAGTCGAAAATATAAGTAAGAACAATAAAAGTAACATGTATAATAACGAAAAGGTTCCTATATTTCAATACTACTTAGAACAAAATTTTGTTTATCCACCCCCATTTTTTGGGGGGTAATTAAGACATTTTCAACCAAGGAAATCACTGCTATGATTAAAGCACAAAAACTAAAAACTCGCAGGGTTTGATAATATTCCAATTAAACTATTAAAAGTGTGGAGTTTACCCTGACCATATGAATTTTTCAATTGTAAAACTATATGTATAAAAAAGGGAACAAAATGAATCCAACAAACTATAAGCCCATATCACTATTGACTTCCTTCATGAAGGTTTTAAAAAAGTTTTATATATTAGACTAACTGAACATCCTAATACTAATAAATTACTAGTGGGCAACCCGTTTGGTTTCAGAAAAGGTACAGCAACTGAAGACGCCATTTTTAACTCTTATCCTGCTAATGTGGAGAATACGGTCAGCTAATAATATTCCAACATATATCCAACAAGATGCAAAGTTACACAGTTTATTTATATCTGGAAACTGCTCTATATGTTTTGAGTGTTACCTCCACCCATCATCAGGAGCACATACAACTGTATCTCCAGCATTTGGTATTTGTCACACCGTTACTGCCACCTGCCGCTGTAGCGGCAGGTACCAGTAACTTCCCAAAATTTTGATACTGGTATACTCTCATATGCTTTTGTCAAATCCACAAAAAATAAATGGTTTTCTTGGTTTGCTGCATTCCTTTTTTCAATAACTTGTTTCATGCAAAAGACATTGTCTGTACATGATCGTCCTGTTCGAAATCAAATTTGTTCTTCTTCATCTTCATTCTCTTCTTCTATGAGGTCTCTAAGTATTTTACCATATAATCTACTCATCACACTCGTCACTGAAATGCCCATATAGCTAACACAATATTTTTTGTTTTCTTTTTTGTGTATTGATGAAATGTAAGCAACTTTCCAGTGTTGCGGGGCCTCTTCTCCATTTAGGCATCTAGCATTTTTATCAGTTTATCTGTTCCATGTTTAGCAATTCAGCGTAAACTCCTTCTGGTCCACATGATTTCCCATTTTTTAGTTCTCTCACTGCGTTCCTTAACCTTTCTTCACTTACTTCACCTATTTCTCCGTCCGTCTGTGTAGGTGAGATATTTTTGGTTCCTTCGTACTCTGGTCGATTTTCTGTAAGTAGGTCCAAGTAATATTGCACCCATCTAACGATTGGTATCATTTGTAAGTGTACACTTTCCTTTTCTGATGTTCTAACTATTTTAATAAATTTCCATGTTTCAGTACACTTCTTACCCCCTATGTACTTATTAATTTCTTGGCATTTTCTGTCCCACATTTCATTCTTTTCAGCTCTAATTTTTCTTTTCGCCTGTCTCTTAATTTCAAGGTACGCTTGTTTATCTTCTTATCTTTATGTGCTTAATCATTTTTAAACTAACAAATGAAATATTAAGTGCTTCAAATAATAGATCAATGCCTGGTAGCATATTTTGCGTTATGGAAAAAGCCTTCGACTCTGTTAATCATGACATAATACTGTCAAAACTACAGTATTACGGAATAAGTGACAATGATAAATTACTACTTGAATCTTAACTTCAGAATATATATCAAAGAGTTCACATCACTAACTCGTATTTCAATTCAAACGGAGCTTCAGAATGGACCAAAATAAAATGCGGAGTGCCGCAGTGCTCAATGTTAGGCCCACTGTTATTCCTAGTATACACTAACGGCTTACCTAGGGCCGTAGAACAAAACGCGCTTCCCATTGAATTTGCTGACGACACCAGTATTTTACTTACAAGCACAAAAAATACTCAAATGCAGAGTTATTTTAATATTGTCTTTGAAAAACTAAACTACTGGTTCAAATCAAACTCGCTTTTTTTTTAATTTTGGCAAAACTTATTACATTCAATTTAACCCTTAGGTGACTAATGTCATATATATATGGAGCACCCACTCTTGATGTTTCTAGATCACACACAACGACGCAGCACAGTCGGTAGGACTCCTCTGGGCGAGTGATCAGCTCGTCGCAAAGACCTCTACCTGACAACACACGACACTCACAACAGACAAATATCCATGCCCCCGGTGGGATTCGAACCCACGATTTCAGCAG
>Ga0268261_10002179_pt1 | contig 13962 bp, 12 predicted proteins | sample TergutNc150P1_FD_190353 | JGI IMG/M metagenome (GOLD analysis project Ga0268261, IMG submission 190353) | Nasutitermes corniger P1 segment gut microbial community from laboratory colony in Florida, USA - Nc150 P1 (SPAdes) (version 2) | ecosystem: Host-associated > Arthropoda: Insects >... | reverse complement strand
ATTCGCGCCTGTTTTCGTCATGAAATCCAAGCCAATCAAACCATCGGCGTTGGTGGGTAGTGAACACACATAAAATTGATGCTTAAACTCGTGACCATCGAGTGTGATCGAAACTGTCTGCTGGCCCCTAATTTCTAGGGTCTCGCCAGTTACCCCGTACGGCTTTATCGAAGTGCACCTTTCGTCGCTTCGTGATACCTCAGGCTGGAGTATCGATATGTTTGAGCCTGTATCTAAAATCAGGTCTCTCTGTGCACCCTCTATGTCTACAGTGACTGTGGGTGTGCCCTGCTGCATCACAATAGGAGCCGTGGGACTTTTGGCAGCGTTTTCAGGCGAGTAGAGGTGGAGGGAGCTGCCTTCGCTCTCACCTCTCACTCGTTTCCCTGAGCGCGGTTTTCTCGAGCCTCTCCTTGTTTGGGCTCGATCACAGGCTTGTCATCAGGCGAGTGTCGTCTCGAACGACCACTCGGGTTACCTTTCCCTGGTGCGTTTTGACCTACTCGTCTCAGCCTCGTCGGTCATTCTTCCGCGAAATGTTCTACACCTTGACACTCATAACAGCGGAGTGCGGACTCTGTTTTCACGTTTCTGAAAAAATTCCCAGAACTACTTGGGCCTTGAGTACTAGGCTTAGCTGCAGGTGAGCTATCCTTGCGAGATGAACGATCTTCACCCCTCTTTTTTCTACTGGGTGACCTCGCGAGTAGCCTCACTGTCTTATCATACCTAGTATAAAAGCTATCGTAAAAACGATCTTGCTTTTCCGCTTGTTCCACCGTAAGGGCTATAGACAGCGCCTGTTGGAGGTTTTGAGTATTAGAGTAACGGCATTGTTTACCTGGCATTCCAATCAATCCTGATACAAATGCCGCCAACAAAATACGTTCTGCATTCTCCTGATGAATGCGTTGGGCCTGAGGATCATCCACTTTACAGACTAACTTTTGCGCGAAGGCCCTACACCTATCGGCGAATTCCTGTGGCCCCTCGTTCCTGCGCTGTCTCGCTGTCTGTAACTGCATATAGTGGAACTGATCCGTGCGAACATCTTTAAACCCTTCCCTGAATATGGCCTTAAACGTTTGCCATGTTATTGATTCCGCATGGAGCTCTGGGCAAGAAAAGTAAAAGGTCCTAGCTGTCTCCGTTAGCTTTAGGACTGCCACTTGTAAACAGTCTGCCTCCGCCCAATGCCCAATCTTAGCCGAACCTTCTATGCTTGAGAAAAATTCCTCAAGCGAGATGGCTGATTCCGCGCCCGACCATTTTGGTACTAAAGATACCAAGGACAGATCCTTATGGACAGTGGGGGGTTGTGCTCAATCTTTCCCTTAAGCGCTTCCCTTTGAGCTTCAAACGGGCTTCTGGGTTCATCGTGACTGGTTAATTTTTAAAAGGTTATACCTGATGTACTTCCTCCCTAACACCAATAACAACAGTCCTCCTGCTCTGAATAGACGTGGTGTGTAGCACCAATGCAGCTAAAGCTAACTGAGTAAAGAAACCAAGGAATGGTTACTGTTGCAATAACCCTGGGGTTCGAGAACTACCGCTGCAAACCAATGTAACGGTCAGCGGTTGGCTATGTAATGGGTCACTATTGCAACGACCTTGGGGTTCGGGAACCACCGCTGCAAACCCACCGCTGCACCAATGTAATGGGCTCAGATATCCTGTGTGATTACCTGATGACCTATGAGGTAGTATTGCCGCCACCAGCCAAGAGACCTTGGAAAGAATCGAACATGGAGTCGTAGGGAGGAGGGATCAATAAACGATACGCAGGTAGCAAAGTAGTATAGTATATTCTAAGATAAAGTGACTAGATAATAAGGTAATGACGTGACCAACGTCGAATCTGTTTGCGTCGGCCGCTGCATGGTCTTTAAAATGGTATGTAGATTACAAGTAAAAATGTAAAATTTACAACTGTTCAAAGAGTATTGAATTTGTAAATGTAAGATATGCTTTCAAATTTTATGTTGTTAAATCTTGTTCATTTGCAGGCCTGTTCCCACTCTATAAAACTTTATTCCTTATAAATTCTCTTGCTGTATGAAGTAAAGTTCATTGGTAAAGGAAGTGGTCCATTGTTTGATCTCCATCGTTGCAAGGACATGTTGCTTGTTCCATTATCTTGAAGCTATGGAAGTAGGCTCTGGTTTTGCCGTTTCTTCTAACCATTGCCGCGAAGTTTGGATTTACGTTTATTTTCATTTTAAGCCTGTCTTGTACATTTGGAAAAAACTGCTTCGTTATTGTTGCCTTCGTACATTCAGTCCATTCTTAATGCCATTTAGTATTGATTCCTCTTTCATTTCTCTTATCAGGGTCCCTTTCGGGACCTTGTTGTAGATCATAGCGTCCCTTTTGGTGCTGCTTCTTTTGCTAGTTGATCGCCTAGTTCATTTTCGCATGTTTCTACACGGACCTTAACCCGTGTATATCTGTATACCTGTGTATAACTGTATTGTGCGTTCCTTGTTTTCTTTCCCTTCAATAATTTTAACCGCGTCTGCCGTTTGAGATCAATTTTGTAAGTTCCACTTCAATTTAGATTATTTGTTTCTGTCTCCTTTTTTTAATTGTATGGTCTGACTGCCTTTTCAGTTTTAATAAGAATAGGAGTCAATCCTGCCAAATATGCACAGTGCTTCGCTGGACTTTGTGCGGAAGGCATTGGCAATTCTTATGTTCATCAGTCTTCGTACACTGGTATTCTTTCTTCTGTTTTATATATATTTCATTGCTTCCATCCAAAGTGATGAACCAAATGTAGGAGAGGTAGTACCGCTCATTCGTATATCGTCTTCTGCGCTTCATGACCCCGTGATATTTTAGCCGATTTGGATATACGTCGAATTAGATTTGTACATTTTTCAGTCGCGTAGCTTATGTTTACTGATTTTAAATTTATCTATAATTATTCTTAAATATTTCTTTTTGGTCGCTTGTTCTAATAGTTTGTTTTTTAAAAATACATTACTTTCTTTTCCTTTCCTTCTTTTCGTTTCCTCCTAGATAATAACATGGTTTTAGATTTCTCTTAACTAAAGTTAATCTCATTGCTTTTCGCCCATGCTGTGATTTTGCTCATTTCAAGATTTGAAATGGTTTCTACTTTACTTACTGTTTTACCTCCGATCACTAGTATCAAATCATCAGCAAATGCAACGGCTTTTGTCCGTCTCGTAAAAGTAAGGTTCAGTAATGAATTGTACTGGATGTTCCACAAACCCGGGTCGCAACAATAAACTTGTGGCGTTCCGCTACCTACTTCTGTCTTCATTCTACGCTCTCACTTGACAAAATAACAGTACGTTGGCTGAAGTAGCTCTTTGTAATGTATAAATTTTTAGGGCAACCACAAGGTTGTAAGCTTTTTAATATGCTGGGCCACCAGGCAGCATCAAAGGCGCCTTTGACATCTAGGATTACTAGTACTAGGACTCACCCTGCTTTCAAACCTTCTTCTACCAAGCCCTTCACGGAATTGCCGCATCTGTGGAGCTCTTTTATTGAGTAAATCCATACAGGTTGTTATTCATAAAATCGGTGGAATAAACACGATGATTAATTATGTTTATTAGAACTTCCTCCAGGCCTTTACCTACAATGTTTCAAATACTTAATGGTCGATATTTCAATACGTCTTCATTTTTTCTTTTTCAGATTTAACAATTGGGATCAGCTTTGCTCTTTTCCACCTCTTGGAAAATTCACTTCTTAAACACCCATTATACATGGCTGTTATAAATCTGGGAAAAGTTTCAAAGGTTTGTTCATAAATTTCGCCAGTATTCCCGTCTTCTTCGGGCACATTATTTTTATCCATGCCTTCTACGACATTCCTGTTTTCTTCCATAGTAAATTCTCTGTTGTTGGGTGAGTTCACTGTTTTTGAGATTGTGCTCTAACTTGTTTGTGGTAGTCATTTTCATATTTTTTGTTTTCTGGAGTGAAGTATTCCAGCGCAAGCTTTATTGTTTCCTTTATACTAGATGTTAGTGGTTCATCGGGTTTTTGGTGTGTTCACATTTGTGTGTTGTTACTTCTTTTGCCCGCTGCTAATTTGTAAACCTCTTTCCAAGAATTGGCAAATGACATGTTGCAATACTCCTTCCACGAAACGATTTTATCTTTTTAATGGTTGCTGCGTACCGTGCCTTGTCTTCGAACTATTGAGTTTTACGTTTTCTCTCAGTTTTTCGTTATCTGTAGTTCTTTGGTGTCCCTCTTAAGGAGTTAGTTTTTTTTGTAATTATTGTCAGTTACTCTGTCCACCAAGGAACTGGCTTGTGCCGTTGCTTTCTTTGGGACACGAATCCTAAATGTTTTACTACATGCCACCTTCAATATTTCGTGACATTCTTATATGAAATTTCCAATGTCCATATCCTCGGATATACCTGTACAGGGCGTGTTAAGCAGGTCTTCAATCCTTTTTTCGTTACTTAACTTACATAGTTCATTTTTCGCAAACCGAATCAGGCGTTCCTGGAGAATTGCATAGTTCTCTTTCACTATGTACTGCACATCTTGGAAGGTGACTATTTTCCTGTACAGGTACACTGGCCTATGGCGTATTTAACGATGCTGTGGTCTGAGTAGATTTTCTATTCGCTAATATCCAATTCAACAACTTTTCTAAGTTTGCTGGGTATTAAACAATGTTAAATCAACATTGCTACCCATCGTCGATTCCGGAAATTTGTGTTAAAATTCTCTTACTTCATGATGTGCAACTGTTTACTTATGAGGAATTCTTCTAAATCTCTACCGCTTGCTTTCTCGTTGAGTCTTGCCACGATCCGGACATGGAATTACAATCCATTTCTATAAGGACACCTCCTTTAGCATGTTGTAACGTTGCTTCGATTTTTGCTGATTCCACTTCTTTTTGCTGTCCTATGTCAAAATACATGCTGGCTAAAATAATTTTTATACTCGAGACATGACCATATACGTAATTTTATCAGCATTTACTTCTAAACCAATCTCCTTACTATCCACTACCAACGTTTCTGCGTTTTCCTTTAAAGCATGTAGCTTCCTCCCAATATATTAACATCATTAGCGTGAACGGAGGCTGATGTGTACTATTTAATTTCTACTCATTCTGGTTTATTTAAACCTTCCTAATGAAGTATTCTAAGGCAGAGTTGAAAAGCAATGACGATAGAGCATCTGCTTGTTTCAAACCATTCCTAATAGGCAACATGTCAAACAAAGCTCTTGCCTACCCGGAATCTGCTACACGTTTCTGTCAGACACATTCTTATTAGTCTTAAAAATTTTATGGGGTTACTAAACTCAATGAAAATATTATACAAGACCTCGCTCCTAAGGTAATCGTAAGCTTTATTAAAGTCTATAGACACATTATGAACTCTTCACCGTATTTCCATTTTGTCTCAAGTATTTGACGAATGCAGAATATATGATCTGTAGTTACCTGTTGTGTCGAAATCCAAATTGATGTTTCACATTAATTTCATCTGCATGTGGATTTAACCTTGACAGTTGGATTTTGGATGAGATTTTATACATAACTGGCAACGTTTATATGCCCTATAATTACTACAATCTGTTTATCGCCCGTCTTATAGATAAGTACAATGATCGAATTCTTCACTCCTCAAGCAGCACCTCCTTATTCCAAATAAAAATATTAAGTTTAGTGATCTCTTAGTGAATTGTTCTTCCTCTGCATTAGTCAACTCTGCTAGGATTTGTTCAATACCTGGTGATTTGTGGCTTTTAGCTTTTCAATAGCCAGCTCATCCTCAAAGGCACTTGGCTCAGTTAGTAGTGGTTCTGTTGTGTACATTTCGTTCTGCCTAACAATCTTTAACCCCATGAAATTCCGTAGCTGGGAGGAATGTTTCCTACACGTAACCACAATACTGTAGGGGTCTGCAAACAAATCATCTTTTTCATCCTTCGCTGTAATAGTTATAGGGTGTTAACCATTCTTAAAACAAGTGATGCCCCTATATACGCCACTAATATATTAACCGCACTGTTATTTTCAAGTTTCTCAAATTTAACTTTCAGATATGCCTTTTCTTTGTTCCTGAAATGTCTAACAGCTTTACCTCTTAATTGTTTAGATTATCTACATTGCTTTGTATTAGACCCTGTGCCCACTGCATTTTAGCCTGATTCCCTTGATCTAAAATAGCTAACATACTTCATCAAACAGTGGTTTATACTGCTTCAATTCATGCAGAACTAGACACTCTGTACCTGATATTTTGATATGCTCTTAAACTTTTCTCCATCATTTTTGTGCTACCTGTTTACTTACTGCAAATATTTCCCTAAATTATACAATCAGCAGATTGTGATCGGTAACATAGTAAGTTCTCAGCAAATTTTTACATCGAGTATACTCAAATGTCACCTCCTATCTATCAATATGTGATCAAATTGTTTGTGAGTCTTCCCAACAGGAGAGGTCCAGGTGTAATTATGAACGTTTCGGTACCGGAAAATTGTGCTCTAAAGAACCCTAATTTTATGTGGCAAAGTTTTTTATTCGAACGCCGTTATCATTAGTATCCTGAGATAGACTCTAATTCCCAATTGTCGGTTTGAAGATATTCTCTATCCCCACTTTTGCATAAAAATCTTTTAATAGTATTTTCATACGGTATTTAGGCAAATGATAGAAAACCTGCTATATTTCCCCATAAAACTGTCTTTTGAATCGTCACTTTGTTTTCATTTCGTGCATTCACATTCAGAACAATGCTATTACACCAGCGATATCTAAGAACTATAATTATACAATCGCAAAGAATCTCTGCTCTTTAAACTGATGATACTATTCTGTGGTGCAAAAATATCCTGTTCACAACTGATGATTTTCGTTTCCTTTTTCATAGAAAAATTATAATACCTTGCTCTTACCGTGCTCCCTTTGTCCCACGTAACCTCCTGCATACATGCTATATTTAAGTTACATCTTACTATTTTCATGTCTGCTGCTATAAGTGAACCTGCTGTATACAGGCTCATAATATTACACGTACCAAGTCTAATGTCCCATTTTTCGTGGCTTATTTCGTAACAAAGTATCAATCCAAGTCCAAGGCCAAAGTTCATGTTCTGTAACAATGCCAATTTTACTGTGAGGATTTCGCCCAACCCCCAAGTTGGAGGACAACCACCTGTCGGCAGTCCGCAACTGCTTATTCAATGTATTCTTAGCTACCAGCCACATCGGAGGCCTTCTTCTATCCGCAACCTCACAAAGAACCAAGCCGCTGTAACTGGGGCCCACTTATAGTGGGTTTATCAGTTAACATGCGTCATAATTACCATGGCTGTCTGAAATAATCCTGCAGTGAAAAACCAAGCCAACATAAACTCTAAAAAGAAAAATCTGATATGCCATACTTGGTTGAATTCTTGTGTGCACCTGAAATACATAAAAAGAAAGGGCAAGTAATGATAAATATCATAAATATAATGATAATTTCACGTGTGTGTCAAGAATTTTCTCGTGAATGCCTTTTTTTCAAGTTGGGAATAATGTTCCTTTCATGTTAATACAAAGGATTTACGAATGGAAGTTCCTACATCCGATCACAAAATGTACTGATAAATCATTTACCTTTAAATTGTCTACAAAATTAAACACAGCTTTTCCTTGAAAAAGAAAGAGAACGAAACTAGTAAAGTAACGTAAAGCACATATATACTTCAGTTTGTTAATGTCCGAGACCTATTAAGCCTTACGTTAGCAAGATCCAATTAGGCCTCATTTCACATTAAGCTTCAATTTCCAACTGCTGACTGTAATTTTATTATCACTCAATCACTGACAGTATGGAAAATTCATCCCACATTAAAATCAAACTACATCTGCCTTGCAAGGTTGGTGTAGGCCAGGAATGTAAAGTAAACATAACTGCAAACATGGACATGTATGTATGTACGTATTTATGTATGTATGTTTGTACGTATCGATTCGTCAAGATGACCGTCGATGTGTATGAAGGGATCGAGAACTCCCTCAGTATAATAGTGAGCACGACGTAACGAAGTGGGAACATGAATAAAGAATTGAAGCAAACTATTTCGAACCGTAAGTACTCTTAGAAATCTAAATGTCAAGCCGACGGATAGCAGAAATAGTCAATCTAGTGCAATCAGTGAATTATAAGCCTGAGTTTTTAAATTGAAAGCAGAGCTAGACGACTGCAGAGGCAGGAACGCAGAGGTACTCGGAGCACCATCTCTTATCAGACGTCAAGAACCAGCTAGGATGAACGAGAAGGGCGTGGCACCGTCTGGTGGCAGGGACAGAAAACTCTACTCGGAAGCCCTCGGATGTGAGAACAATTTGAAAAGTTTCAAACTCACCGTCGAACCGAAAGGAAATCAATCACCGGAAACGATCAAGGATTATGAAAATCCAAGATAATCCCTACTGAAATTAGTGTGGGGATCAACACTTTAAAATCACTTAAAATGGGAAAGCCTTGATCGAAACAAATACTAAAGAAGAAATCGAGGTACTAGAAAAGCATATTAACACAAAATGTGGGGATATTTGGAAGCTAATATTCACAAAGTGAGGAACCTCAGACTAGTGATTTTTAATATCCCAGAGAATATTTCCACCGGAAATTTAGAGTACACTTAGACAGCGCAAAATCCTAACCTTAATTTGGAAAATTAGGTATGAAGCCCAAATTCAGCAACGTAACAAGGAAACAGATTCGGAACCTAGTAATGGAAGTGGAAGCCCAGACTAGGAAGCTGTTGCTACAGCAGAAGGTCAAACTTGGGTGGTTAATCTGTAAAATCGAAAACTATATGGTTGCAAACACATGTTTCAAATGTTCCAGATTTAACCATAGATTTCGCGAGTGCAGAGGAGAGGAAACCTACCCTCTGCGCATGAAGCCAAAAGCTGAAGGAATGTACAGCATATCAAACGGCATGCAAATGCATCAACTGACTGACGTACAACAAACATAACCAGCATAAAAACATCTGTGACAGCTACTCTTCATTGGATGCCCCAGTTAAAAGCAATATTGGAGAAGTACAGACAGAACACGGGCTATTAAAGGGGAGAGATAGCGTAACCCCTACACAAAACACTGCAATAGAACGTACAAATTGCAAACAGATTAAGAGTATCAGATTAATTTGCAGCATTCTAGGCTAGCAACTGACAATCTAAGGAGAATAATTGGGAAGGACAGTAGGGCATACTTTGTATCCAAGAACATTACACAATACAAAACAAAATTGCCGGCTTATCAAAAAACTACAAAACTTTTGGCATCGGGAGGAGGAAGAATTTGTGCAGCTACAGTAGTCACAAACAACCAAGTAGATACTTTATTAATTAAGCAACTTTCGGTTGAATATGTTTTTGTTGTGGCAGTAATAAACGGTAAGGTCAAAATTATTCTAGCTACTATGTACTTTAATATCAATCGGGAAATAGAAATCGACTTGGTGAAAATTGAAGGCAATATTATTAAATGACAAGGGAACCGGTGTTCTGATAGCAGCAGATAACAATTCCAGATGCGTCTCGTGGCCCGACACACCGGCAAATAGAAGAGGCAGAATTCTAGAAAAATTCCTTATGAGCAAACAGTTACACATATTGAACGAGGAGAGCAACTACACAATCTTCCAGATTCGTCGTGGTTGTAGAGCATTGATATAACAGTCTTTAGTAACCAATTACTTAACCCAGTTTTGTATTACTACATCGTACTCAGATATTTATACTGCAATATTAAACGCGTGTGCACACGTGATGTGACCCATAGAAGTTCAAAACCTCATGGAGCAATGGGCAAATCAGTTGTACTATCAGCTAATGGAATATGATGCAAGTTTGTTTTGAGATTGTATTTAAAGAAAACACTTCTTTTCTTCTGAACAAATTTATGCAATTAGGATTACATTTTACTTGCTGATATAAATGGAATTTGACATTTATCCGATGCGTGGCATTCTGAGGAGTGTTAAAAATTTGTTGAGTAAAGGTAATTTAAAATTGTGTGCAGTTGTGTGGATATTTGCAGTAAAGTACATATTAGTTGTACTCTGTTTCTGTACCTATCTTTCTGGTCGTGTTTCCATTTGTCCAAACATAAGAACTTGAAAACAACCAAACAAATTGTTGTGTTGCATCATATAGGAAAGCTTTGCTCAATTTTATCGCAATATTTCAATTTATATTAATAGAGCACACAGGAAATGAGTTCATATTTTGGACATGTGTGTTATAACACTGTCATAATCTGCTATGTAGCAGCTGCCATACTGCATGGTGCATATATCCACAAGACTCCAAAATGGATCTTCACATTTACAGAAACCTCAAATATTGTGTAAACTGATAAGATACGTTATATAAATGCATGCATACATGTATTTTTGCATGTGTGTCAAATGTAACTTGCTTGAGTTCTTATGGTGTAAATGTATGTGATCTCCTCAATACACACTGGAAACAGCTTTAAGAAATTAGCATAGAGCACTCTGATTATATTCACATACTACAGTTTCTTGGAATCACGTACCACTGATGTGGTAATATACTAGTAATATATGTATAAATAATTATATATATGTATCTCCACTCTTTTTAACCTAAACTTAACTAATTGTGGGTGGATAACATCATGTCCCGGCCACTTTACCCCCAGGGTAAAAATCTCCAATGCCCACTGAATAGTTCAGCCCTAGAACTGATATATATATTTCGTGGACAGATAAATTTCTTGCAATTCCTTGGATTCAGACACTGGATTGCCCAGTTTATAGTCTAGTCACTGTCCTGACTGAGATATGTCACCTCCACGGTGTGCCTAAATTAAAATTAGTCAAAATATGTGTAGTGGAAAAGAGCGTGGAAATAAGTTGGGATTTATATCAGATGACAAAAAAGCCCAGTCAAATTGCAAAATCCTTACCAAATTGCCTCTTGGTGTTTTTAATGATGGTTTTAATACATTCTTCTGGAGATGATTTATTGTCGGAAGGCAATCTGCAAAATCCTTTCTTATGTTCTTGGTCCATCACACAGTGAGCAGTGGTGATGCTTGTGTCTGTGTTTGTGTATGTTACAACAATCTGGGATCCGTGCTTGGTATCTGAAATGATTCTCTATCTGTTGCATAAACTTGAGTCTCTGTAGTTGAAATCTTCACACGTATGCTTCTGTCTAGAGTACTGAATGTGTTCTGTTCCATCTGACTGCTGTCAGAATATTCCATATTGCTTAAATCTTCCAGTGACTTGCTCTCAAATTTAAATTGGAGAGATGTGTATATCAATGTGCCAATCACGACAGATGTAGCAGATCCACCTGTAAGTGCCATCATTAATACTGGAATTGCTGTGTATATGTATATAGCTAGGTGTACCATGACAGACTTTTCATCAAGTGGTGTCCAGCGGCTAAAAGGATATTTTTATAATAACAATGATTCATATATATTGGCTGTTATTTGGGTTCTTCTCGTATTTATGTTCAACACCTACTATGTTTTCCACAAAAAGCAAAAGGAAAAGGTCATGTAATTCGCAAAATACTAAAACTACTCCTAAAACGGTCACAAATAATGATATAAATTTATATTTTTGCCGTGATTCTCTTAGAATTTCTGTTGTCTTGCTATCACTTTGTGTTATCCTTATGGTTGTCATGGACATGTCTACCTTGCATGACATCTTATATATTTCGTTCCAGTTCATGGAGGGCACGATTACGTAAGGAGCAACACCCATCAAAATGTGTGTAATATTTTCTATAACCAACTGCAGTTCTCCGTATGTGAAATATAATTTCCCAAATTGTGAAAGAAGTATTGGACAATATAGGATATAAAGTGATCTGGTATACACGATATAGCTTTAACTTACTTGGTGTGTTGCAAATTTTGTCGTAAGGAAAATCATCTAAGCAAATCACTTTTAAACTGAAATTCATTAAATGTTCATCACAGGAAGCATCTTGTTTCTTTTTGAAATATCGTACAGCAGATTATTCACCATTATTAAGAATTTGTTCAGTGTTGTGTTGTAATATCTTGTTGCTGTAGCACACTGCCTACACTTGATGTTTGCTCACAAACTCAGATCTGAGGGGTGTGCACTTTGACTATAATGTCTAACTGAATACTGCATGAACTGAAGTAAACACTTGTACTTTCCTAACATTAAAGAAGAGTGGCAGTCATGGGGAATTGTTGAAGTTTGACGGAAGGAAAATTGAATATACATTTTAAAAATACTTTAAATTTCACTGCCACAGTTATTATATAATATATAGATAGTGGCTTTCAGTAACGATCAGTTGTTAAGTTTTAATGTATTCACTAAACTCGTGTCCTTCTTGCAACACGTATCACTGACAACCACAGAGACCTGTAAAATAAAATGTAATTTTTTGGTGCATTTTTGTCCTCATAGAGAGACGTGAATATGGAGGAGCTGTATAATTCGTAAGATGGGCACAGCCAGTAATGTGCATAAAAGAGTAAAATATTTTCTTCGGAAACCTTGAAGGAATATTTAAATTGTGGGACCTACACACACAGGAGTATAATGTTAAGACGGTTCAGAAGGAAATACGGTTTAAGCATGCGAATTGAATTTATCTAATCACACAACATATAATGAAAATCTGAATAGCCCATTATGAAAGTTTTTTTTTTATTTTATGCAATTTTTATCCTAATGTGTGGCATATTGTTGGATATGGAATCTAGAATGACACTTATTTGTTGAGGAAAGCAATTCTAATATCTGTAGGCAAATTGCCATCACAGTTATGAAAATGTAGTTCAACTTACATTCGTAGTATATACTGAAGTGTCACCATCCCGCCGTGTTTTATGAAAGCTTAAAAATTACAAGATCCAAGCAACACAATATCAAGAATATATTTTCTTGTTTTATTGAGAATGACATTTAATTCAGTCTTTCTTCTGGCCATCGTCAGGTAGCTGATTGACAACTGCATAAAAAGAAATTTTAGGGAAAGGCCTCTTCTTCACATCTAACGTGCGCAACTTCACACTATATTGTAAGTTGCATTTATCAGCCGGAAAGGTTATTCTTATTTCCCACACAATTACATATGACTGAGCAGATTCCTTTCTTCGATCTACGGGGTGCTTGAGCTAAAATACGTTGGGAAGAACTTAGATATTTATTTCTGAACAGATTTTATTCTTTTTTAGAAACGTTCGTAAAATTGCGAAATGTGACTATAGCTTCGTTATGTCTGTCCGCCATTTCGTCCGTCCGCGTGAAACAACGGATTTTCATGAAGTTGGATATTTGAGTATTTTTCCAAAGAATGTCGAGAAAATGGAAGATTCATTGAAATCTTACAAGAATAATGGGTACTTCACACAAAATATAATGACAAGGGTTATAAGCAGAGGAGGATTTACCATGAAGCGTCATTTTTAATTATTTAAGTGATACCGATTGAGCTTATGCTTTAGAGCCACTCATTTTAACATGTCCTTTCCGATTTCCTGACAAGCACACTTGTAAAGTTCATATGGTCTTATGTTTTTTAAAAATTATCAAAATTAAGTTATAACCACAACCGGTTGTATATTATAGAGGTGTGCCAGGCGCTTAATTAGTAAAAGTAATTTGTTTTTCCCTGGATTTTGTTTTTTGTGATTTCTATCAGCTTTCTTAAATTTTAATTTGTTGTAATTTCTTATCACATTCACTTTTGTGCCTAATTTTGTATTATTTGTTTGAAAGAGGGTCCCCAAAATTTTGCGAACTTCAGACCCCATAAAACCTGGATCCACCTCTGTTTATGAGGAAAAATGTGAATGAAGTATAGTTGGATGCATTCCACTTTCTTGGCATCAGCAATCTTGATGCTGTTAGAGACAGGAGAGTCATACTCTTACTTGACGAATGTGTAATGTATCAATAACT
>Ga0268261_10002178_pt1 | contig 13962 bp, 4 predicted proteins | sample TergutNc150P1_FD_190353 | JGI IMG/M metagenome (GOLD analysis project Ga0268261, IMG submission 190353) | Nasutitermes corniger P1 segment gut microbial community from laboratory colony in Florida, USA - Nc150 P1 (SPAdes) (version 2) | ecosystem: Host-associated > Arthropoda: Insects > Digestive... | reverse complement strand
GACGAGCTGATCACTCGTCCAGAGGAGTCCTACCGACTGTGCTGCGTCGTTGTGTGTGATCTAGAAACATCAAGAATGGGTGCTCCATATATATATGACATTAGTCACCTAAGGGTTAATAGGTTCATTATCACAATTTTCAACTAAGATTCAGATGGCATGCTGTGTTGGTACCAAGACAGCTTGCAGTGTTCTGAATACTTGTCTTTACTTCAACAGATGATATCCATTTTCAGTAAATATTCACAGATAATTATATAAGCTTAGCAAATCAAATGAAGTATCCATTTCACACACATTTAATTTATAGAATGGTTTGTTTTGCCAATGTGTAATGCATGCTGGGTCTCTCTATCTCTCTTTTTTGTGTCATGGCTGTATGGTCCAAGAGTAAAGACTGGTGTTTAAATTGCTGACAATGAAAGACAGGCAAGGATGTAATTAAAAAATTTGCAGTGCCTTCCAACTTTGAAAAGAAACTGTTTGAAGTAATGTAGAGAGAAAATATCAACTTAGTCTTTACAGTGGTAAATGGGTGTGGACTCCTGTAGGCTCAGAGGAAAGTTCTGCAGTGCACTAGCTACTGGCATATAAAATGTCACCACAGTGCAAACTAGTGGTGAATATCACAAATGAAATTTTTCAGATGAAATTTCATGTTGTACTGAGAGTATTTATGGTTTTATATTAATTGTAGTTTATGGAGCACTGTTCCTCTGTATTTTTCTTTTTATCATTTGTGCAAAAATGTCATCACAGTTAGCAGCAGCAGGCCTATAGCCCTGGGTAAGCCTTGGTTTTTGCCATAGTTTGCCCCATTTTTCATGGTCTTTGGCCCTCCTTCTCAGTCCCTAACACCATTATTTGCCAGGTCATCTGTCACACTGCTGCTCTGTGATCCCAGGATGCAGCAAATAGGAATCGTTTAGGTGCAGCTGCTTCATCCATCCCTATGACATACCCAAACCATTGCATTCTTGCACCCTTGTTCATGACAGATATATTTGATTTTAAAATGAAAGTGTAATTCATATTTATATCTCATCCACCACTTTCATTCCTCCTTTACCAGATCATAGCCCCAGAAAATGTATTAAATTAAATTACATAATAAATCTGTGATTTGGGTTTTAATTTTGACTAATCAACATGCATATGCTTGTCCATTTTTTGCATTTAAATGAGTTATCCTCATGTCCAAGCATCATGTTACAAAGGTACATATGTATATGTAGGTCTGAGGTAAATTTTAACACATTCTCAGATTTTGCACTAGATGCACTAGATGGAGGGGAGATCAGCTGCTCTCTTAAGCTGAATCTCCCCCAAAGAAATACACCTGATTGAAGATCTGACGAACCTACAGCTTTTCCAACCATATTCACTGAAAGGAAGAAATATTAACATTTATTTTTAAAAAAAATGCTTGTTTTTTAATGGTCCTCAGATCTCTCTTACTATGACGTAAGGCAATAAATTGAGAGAGAGAGAGAGAGAGAGAGAGAGAAAGAGAGAGAGAGAGAAAAAACTAAGAGGAATGATTCAAAAGGGTAGTGAGGTAATAATGTAGGAGGGAATATCAAAATTTCTCCCAGTAATGCTGAAACAGTTAATTCAAGGCGATTATGACAAGTTGAGCATGCAGGAACCCAACATAGTAAGAGCTGTGGTTGAGAAGTTCTTGGACAGCACAAGCTTCAAAGTCTGACTGAGATAAATGTTTTAAAAAATAATATTACGCAGTGGATTCAGTTGCGCTGATTTGTTTTGTGCTGCTGCTGCTATGAATTGTTTTGGCATGTAGTAGCTGAGAAATCAAAGGAACACACATGACCTTTGACCATTTACCTAATTTGGAATGGCTAGTAATGTGTTTTAACAATTTTAATTTTATCAGTTCATTTTCATTTAATTCTTCTGGAATCATGTGCTGTCATTTCCATTCCCTGTAAACAATGGAGAGTTTTAAGATTTTGACTGTCACACATTATATTGGTGTCATGTAGGAGGCAGTGTAAAAATGCAGTTTATTAAAATTGTATATTTTCAGTGGTACATGTGCCGGTTAATCATACATCAGAATAATTAAAAGCATCTTATACAGTCTGTCCTAAAATTAAATTCAATAAAATCTCCAGCATCCTACACATTTCAATATTATTTCCTTGCAGCCATCAGTGTTTCACTTTTAGTGAGCAACTAACATCTTTAAGTGTTGCATAATATACAGTTGATATGTTTGAATATTATTGTTAGTTATTGTCAATAATTTTGCTACAGTGCCCCTTTCTTAAGTGTCATATCTCTTATTTATTAATGTGTGATTGGTGCTTCTACATGTCAGGCTTCTTCCAGGTATGTAGATAGAATCTGGTATCCATTCATCTGCTTGTGTGATCTGAGAATTTCACAGTGGTATGCCTGGAGATCAAAGTCTTGTGGAATGCTGACTGATCGAGCAGTCCAAGAACACTTGTGTTGGACTGCTAGACCTTGAAATAGAAGGCACTGTGATCCTTCAGTACATTTGTAACTATTTACCAACTTACATGGTGTAACATAAGATGATTTGAAACTTACTGAAATGGAATCTCTGAAGATGTAGAGCAAACAGTGTCAAAATATGTAGGATGCAGTAGTTTTCAATTAAATTGAACATGAAGAAATGTTGTAACTAGGTGGCTGAATTGTTCTGATGTTGTTATACAAGGAGAACCTGAAAAAGGCTGCACTAGTGTGATTGTACTAGCTTCATCAATAATTTTGGGACTTTGACCACATTAAATCAGTGTTCACTTCTGTTACTTTAATTACCAAATGACTGTCTTGGATAACATCTAACATGATAAGTCAGTAAAACTCACTTCTCATTTGTGATTTCTGGCTTCTAAGGGTGATATATTTTGCTAAGGATGAGGTTGTAGCAGGTGTAAACATGAATGGACACAAGGACTCTGTCTCCGAAATTTGAAAACAGTCTGAACAGGACAAGATATAACCATGCCTACTGAAACAGGCTTAGGATGTGACTGGAAACATGTGAGGTCGTGAGAGGGGGAATGTCTACCATTCAAGTGTCATCAAAAGGACTTCTTCAAGCAATATTATGTGTGAATATAAATTCCAGTGAATACTGCCTTGTAAAGCTCATAAGCTGTTAAATGTCATAATAAAACGCACATGCTCTTTTTGTAGTATTTGTTCACCGCGGTTCTGGATTAGAAAGCTTGTGATTTTTTTATTAAAACTGTTTACATTCTTGAAGCCAATAGCATGCCATTGCATCTTAGTATACCATTTGGAAAACTGCAGATAAATTTAATAGCACAGAAACTATGGGAAGACAGCTGAAACAAGAGCATGAATAGTATAACTCTTCAGAAACACATGGTGAGGTATTTTTTAAAAATTTTTATGATCATATAATATGGGGGAAAAAATTTCCTTCCCACTACTGTGAATTATTTTATATTTCTTATGATAGTACATGAGTGTTAGGAGGCTTTATTAGAAATTATTTGTGGACCAAATCATAAAAAAATGCCTCTCAGATAATAAAATTTATTGGTCTTGAAACTGTAATTTGAAGCTGGCCTTCAACAGTCCGACTGCTACTTTCCCATAATTTTACGTCTGGATTGCTTATAAAGGGTTCTTGCTTCTTTGTGCTTGACTCATTCTGCCACATCCTCATTCTCCTACTGCTTTAATCAACCATTCTTTGGCCTTATGACTTCCATTGCCTTTCTATACCATGGTGGTCAATTTTGTATGAAGCAATTTAAATTTTACATTTTAAAAACTGAAAGTAACATCAAGTAAATTTATATTGTGGATAACATTCTAAATTCATTCACACTGAGTAGCAACATACTTAAAACACAGGTATTGCCTGCATTTTAACAGTTGACATTGAAATGGATTCTGTGAATTAAAGTGAAAAATGTATCTTCCTTAGGTTAAACACTTCCAAAGTAGTGTCAACTGATATGAAGTACATAAAAAGAGCAGTGATAACTACACATAAGATAGGCTTAGCAACAGTTTGTTTTTAGGTTTTATACACACTGTAGTCCATATCATGTCCTGAAGAAGACTACTGTAGAAGTCTCTGCCACAGATTAAACCCGAGTTTGCTGCACCTTAAAAGAATACAGCCTGCAAAACTTTCCAGTGGGCCTGCGTAGATATCAGAGATATTCTGTATGTACATTGTCACTGAAACAGCAGATTTGAGTGAGCAATATGAAAAATGCCACAGGGATGTTTTGGAATAAAATCTTCCAAATGTGGAAGAAAATGGCATGTTTATAGTTGTTCAGTGTTGTAAGTTGGATATTTTTGGCAATGAAAGCACTGTTGGTATCCAGTGGTTGTCATGTAACAGTCTTGTGAAGTAAGAATGGTTTGTAAATATTATAAAGGTTGCTGGTAGTTAAACTATATTCACACTAGTCAAGATACTTGTATTCTACTAGCCTGAAGTTTGTGGTACCTTTATTTTAAATGAACTGTATGTTAGTAAAAGAAATATTTTTGCTTGTATGCTAAGTGGTCACCTTCTAAATAAGTGAAGGAGCAGCTACATAATGGGAAAAGGATAAAAGGAGATCTGCTTGGGAAAGGAAGTTTTTTAAGCCTATCTGCTGACCGTATCACTAAAAATTGTAGATGGATATGAATATAGAACATTGGTGGAGTAACATCTCAAAGTGGAAAACTAATATTAGCCTTCTGTGGCCTTAAAGCAGTTGTGTTGTATAAGAAGCTGTCAACTTTTTTCAAATCATACTAATTTTGGTTTGTATAAATCATTACTTCCTGCACCACTGTACCTTGGCTTCATAGTTTTGTTCAGTTCATGCTGTAACCTTTTATAATCACTTGAATATGTTTTTAAAGAACCTGCATTTAATTGCTGCGTTCCTCAAGTAATTTTTTATCATTTCATCTCTTTCTTTCATGGCATGATCTTGGTTTCAGTGTTTAGATCATTTTGTTCTTTTCACACATGTCCAAACACTGATGTTGCCTTTACTCTACTTTTTATTTAGTTTTAAACTTACGGACTTTGATAATATGCTATGAGCCTATAATTTTTCAGTTATCTTCTCAGTAGTACCCACAAAAGATGCTGTTTTCATTCATTAAAGTTAGCTGAAGGGTCAAGTAGTAGTTCATACTTTTGATATTGTTATTCAAGTTAGAAAAAGTCAAGTATAATGTTGATCTGATGCATGGTTTACTTGAGGCTTCAAGCAGTTATTCCAACACACCTGAAACAACTTAAAACACACTTATGGTGTCTCCCCAGTTGTTGTTAAACAATTTGAATACAGGCAACTTGACTGGTGTGAATACGGCTGTATTAAAGCTTTCTGTGGTACAGTTTTACATTATTTTTCTTCGGAAATGTGGCACTCTAGTGGAATTACAATGAAGTAAATTTCAGATTACTTTTATACGTATGAATGAAAGTTAGAGAATACTTGTTAGAATAAGTGCAAGATAGTACATGATCCTGCCGGGAAAAATATTGTTGGCACAACATTGCAATATTTTAAAGTGTATGTTTATTTTATGCTCTCTTAGGTCAATTGTGATTCCATTTTTTGTTAATTGACTTGAAGATTGAGTTTAGGTATGGCTAAAAATTAATAATGTAGATAGACATGGTTTTGCAAGATCTCACATATTTAAAAAATTAAGATAAATGAAAAGGAAGTATTTGAGGAATCAACACATGCTAACCTTTTAAGGCCCAGTGATGTCTTAAATGGTTGCTGAATGCAATGGTGAGAGGCTCAATATTGCATCAAGTTGTCAAAAGTTCAGCAATGGTGGTGGTTCTGGCATTTAACCCTGGGCCACTGATGTGTACTGGCATATTAAACCTTGGTCCTTAAACGGTTAAAGAATCTGACTGTCTGATAAGCTTGAGAGCGAAATTATATTATTAAAGGAGTATTTCTTATTTTGTTTGAACATTAAAATTGTACAATTTGACCAAAAAAATCTGGGGTCCAACAAAAAAGCCATATATTGCACAGCTTATATCACAGATATGTTTCATGTTTAATTTTTTTAACAAAAGGAAGTATAAAATAATCAGACAAAAACATGATTTAATATACATATAGCTTTAATTATGAATTACCACATCAAATATACATTGTAATTATAAATTTATTCTTATATAGTATACATAATGATTACAAACATTGTACAGTGTATAAAGTTCTAGGGCAGATTTTATTAGGGTGAAAGCAGCACACTTAACAGAGTGTGATGGATCTCAGAGCAACCCAAATGTCATTCAGATAGAAGGAAAAGTTCAGTACAATTCTGGCTCAATAAGCACAGTATATAATTCATTATCATTTAACATTTGTTAGTTTAATGTGCTTTTTTTTTTTTTTTAAATAGGCAGCTGTCAGTGTTTAGCTGCATAAATATGCTCATCACTTGGTGTGTGACAGTTTGTGTTCATTCCAAAGTAGAAACAAATTAAAAGTACAAGATGTTACATTTTAATGTACATCTATTTGGAGTTGGAATTTTGCATACTTAGTTGTTTGAACTGGATACCATTCATTAGTTTACATCTGTGATATAGATATGGTCATGTATCCCTGGTTGATCACATAAAAGTCATTTAATAATGCTGGCAGAATGAAAGTGTTTTATTGGTACGTGTTTTTTTTTTAAAACGTCCTTTGTGTTACTGGTATTTTGATTGAGAATTGTTAGATTTTTTAAAATTATGCGTTTATAGCTCTCATGTTACTGACTACGGTTCAATAAAACATATATTTGTGCATTGTGGTATTGTTTAAACATGTATCTGAGGAAGAAGAATGTTTGAAAATTGATTTTGTGTCAGAATTCTGATACACAAGTTTCATGTTAAAGCACAAAGTTTATAATACTTCACATTGTGAAAGACCTTGCATCTAATAACTGTAGCAAGGAAATTCTGCTACATTATATGGTAAAACTACAGGAAAAGGGGGAAAAAGTAGATGTAAAAATTATTTATGTCCGATTTCATCAAATAACACACAAGTGATGCATATGTACAGCATACTTTTTTTTTGTGAAAGAATGTATGATTTGGCTGTTTGGGCACATGATAGAATATTAGTGATACACATTGTAGGACGTTGTTGTATGCCTGCTCCAGTGATATTAGCTAAACATTTTATCCCCATCAGCATATGAGCAGTAAAAACTATTGTCACAGCTTAACAAGTATGATATCTGTGAGGGTGATTGTGTAATTGTGTGTGTGTGTGTGTGTGTGTGTGTGTGCGCGCGCGCGCGCGTGCGTGTGCGTGTGCGCGTGTGTACATGTGTGTGTGTGCATGCACACACATTCTTTTTCATCAGTGGCGTGGAATGCTTTTCTAAATGTCACCTTATGGTAACTTTAGAGGTCTAAAAGATGCAGTTATTTAAAATAATTCAAATTGCCTTTCCAACACGGAAAACGAAATTGTGGAGAACAAGAAAAAGACAAGGATCTACAAGAACTGTAGTTCACACGTCTAGAGTTGGTTCATTTACATGGTCCTGTTTAAATAAACAACTTAAGTAGCAAGTACTGTACTAATATTGTAGGTTGTTATCTCAGTAATTATTATAATATAATGACATATTTTATGTTGAAATATCTTCTAGAAACTAGCATAGGTAAAGATGTGTTACTTGTAATGTTGTATCTTTTGAAATAACATTTTAGAAGCAATTTTTATAGACATTAGTGTATAGCAGTGGAACAGCTAATTTTTCATGGACAGGTGATGATGATAATGCTCATATATTCAGGGAAACGGTTGGCAAAAATGTTTGAATGTAAAACCATGAGCAAGACAAGAAATTGTTAGGAGGAAATGAAATTTGTGTGTTTAATTGGATTAATTTTCACAGGCCTCTTGCATTTCTGGTGCTTGACATGTCACAGTTAAAAAGGAAGGATTAGTACTGACATTCAGAATTTGATTTTCATAAAATGTCTCCCAGATTTGCATACTGAAATTTAATATTTATGTTAACCCTTCAGTGACACTTGGGTTACATTCCAAGTACTGCCCAGGAAGGTTAAGTTTTAAATTTATGGTATCCTTAAATGCATTGAAGGGTTAGTGGCTGAGAACATGGTGATTAGACATCTTGTGGAAAAGAGCAGACACATAGAAAAGAGGCCATGATGCTGGGAATGATACACAGAGCACATGTGTTCCTGCACCAGTTTTGAGTTTGCTTCAGCATTCTGACAGCTTTGTTTGTTTGTTCCCATAGTGATCTGTGTGCCTCTAACAGTTCAGACTAATGCTAGGAAAGGACTTTACAGTCAGCTATTGTTCCTATAAAGAAGTCAGGGTAGTGCAGCACACGTAAAGTACCTACAGTACCGTGAGAGTAAGCCATTAATTCAAGAAGCTGTATGACAGGTATATTATATATGAAAATGTTTATCTTACTAAGCTGTTTGGATTGAACTTCTGATCCCACACAAGTATAGAATCGAATTATTTTAAGAATTAGTTTTGATTCTCCAGGAAAGTGATAGTTATAAATTGTGACCTCACATTGTAATATGGAAATATCAGTAATGTATGTAACCCAAATCTGCATGACAGTTGACAGAGAGAGAAGAACAACTACAACAAATTTTGATTACAATTACAATTACAATTACAGAGCTGCTACAAGAATAGGAATTGAAACCATTTGCATTGAGTGGGTGTACGGTTTAATAATCTTTACTTTAAGATATGATTGTTTATTTGGTAATAATTAAGAATTTGGTAATGTAAAAGACTTATTTTGATTTTATAACTGTTTATTTTTGTGTATGGGTTTTAGTACTGGCTTTGTACTGGGTGCAAAAACTCTTGTTCTGGGTCCATGTGTATCAGTTCATTATGTGTGAGAGTTGAGGTCATTGTGGTGGTGAGGGTTTGGACTGTGAGCTACTGAATTATGACACCAACTAATCTTGTGGGTAAATACTGACATTTTGGAGGAACCTTCTGCCTCCTGTCAAAATAGGACCAACTAGAGTTGGGATGGGTGCATTGTGGTTATGTAGGGACAATGGAGGGAGTAGGCCAAGAGGAAGGTGAAATGAGGGCCTAGGACTGAGAAGGGGGACTTTTTTCCTCCACATTCTTCCATTTCACTAATCATACTGCCATTTGATGCTAATGACTGCATGTTAGAAAACCATTTATTAAATATACAGAATACATTATGTCACCCCATACTTTAACAGGATGATATGTATGTTCATAAGGATGGATATGTGTTATAAGAAGTATGTTCATACAGTATACTAACTGCAGCATGGTGGATATTGAAACGTATTCTATCCAGTGCCATTACGTTAGGTACAATATAACTACAGGGTAAGATGAATGACTACTATTTCATGACCCAAGGGTGAGTATTATAAACCTATGTGCAGGTACACAAGGATGCAGTGGTCTGTAAGCTAGCTGGAATGTCTTGAACATACAGTTTGAGATACTGAAAATGTGTTACAATATTTACAATTTTAGAACAGTACCAAGTTGCAAAATGTTATGAATTGGCCTTTCTGTAATTTTTAGAACTATGGAGTATGATATTCGTCAGGAATGCATAGTTAAGGATCTCAACACTGGCCAGTTTTCTTCAGTGTGTTCTGTTTTCATTTTTCAACTTTTTGAAGAATAATGATACCAAAAAAAAAAAGATTCATAATACAAAAATGTCTTTAGTTACTGCAGAGGTCTGCAACCAGCACTGGGAAGGACTGCACATACCCTGTGTCGCAAGATTTACAGCTTTCACATTTGAAACATGTCATTTCACAGTACCCCATGAATTGGTTTATTCTAGCAGAGTCCTAGTTGGCAGTGACATGTGAAGGAGGCTAATGTGTACTGTTAATGTACAACTTGTTTGGGTCTTATGAGTTACGAATAAAGACCAATAGTTTCCGGGCTCTTGTACAATATTATGAAGAAGATGACTGCAGCATTTTGATGTCGTTAATGCAGTGATGGAGCCTTGAATGAGTTAGCACAGAAACCAAGCAGAAAATTTGTTGCTAATTTTAGCAATGCATAATGAGTAGTGTGTTTGCTGTTTACATAAAAAGAAGCATTCACTGTAAAGTCTTTGTTCAACGTGTAAAAAAGCATTAGATTTTTTTAGCATTTTTGAGAATTAAGACAGAAATGACAATTATTTATTAAAGCACCTAATGTGATATTAGAAATTTATTCTGTGTATAAAAAAATATATATATATATTATAGCAATATAGTATACATCTTTACATTCAAACATTTCAAAATAACATTTTTATTGTTTTAATATGCCATCTCTTTTGAGACTTATTTTTAGCATATAATATCTACTTTTCTCAGGTATATTGTATATAACAATGAAGTGTCAACTACTTCCCTGTGTATAAACAATTATTTTAAGTATTTGTGATGGCAGAAGGAGCAGATGGAATAGTTCCAGTTAGAATGTACCGGTAATACTACTGTTTAAATTATTAAAAATGAGAACCCATGGGCCACAAATATATTCCATTTCTAAAGATTGTGTATATTCAATACTTATCATAGAATACATAATCACAAGAATGTTTTTTAAACCATGTAGATTCTGTATGATTTTTACATAACATTGATATGATTATATTGGCCACAATAATTGTACATTGTTCTATATAGAAGTGATTTTTAAATGATTGGTTAATTTGAAAGAATGAAATTACTATTGTGATAATAGCTTTTAATTTGGTTAAAATATATACTGTATTATGATTTATCATAAAGTTAGTATTGAATATGTGTTCTTATAATTGTTGTTATTAAAGTATTTATAATTTAATTTTGTGAATGACATATTTGTACTGTAAAACTTGAGGCCTATACCAAATTCAGCACATTTCTGCATCATTTTGCTTCTAGTTACCTGAGAAGTTTTATTTATGTTTTTGTCTCAGCTGTTTGTTTCTTAGTAAGACAACAGATTAACATGCTGGTGAGTAAATGGCTGTTTTCAATAGATGTGGAACATCAACATAGTGCTATGCAGTTTACCAATTAGAGTAATTTTCTTACATAGCTGAAATTAGAAAAATGCTAATTTTTTAAAATGATGCATTGTAGAGACAAGTACATTTTTCATAGATGTCAGTACTTCTTATATTATGTGTGTAGTGTATCATGTAGCAGTTATATGCATACATAGTTGTATATCATGTGTAACCTACAGTACATTATAAACATATATATTATTACATAATGAAGTCAGTCTCTTATTTCATTTGAATCTTACTATTTCTTATGTTCTGTGTCAAGGCCCTGTATGTTATTAATGTTTGGTTAGCAACTGCAATATACTCGTTACATTACAAATAGAAGTCTACATATTTGTGTTGTAACGTTGATGCTGAAATCACATTATGGTCCATTTTTATTAACTCAGGAGAGAAGTTGGGGAGCATGGTTTAGAATCACACATGGAAAAATTGGGCGATGAAAGAGATTGAAGGCGAGGAGGAGATGTCCCCACTGTAGGGAGGAACAGAATATTATTGAGATACTTTTGAAGTGTTCAGAGATGTGGAAGTGGAACATTGTGCACCCAAGCATTGGGACTGCAGCTCAGCAACCACAGATTTTGTAGCCATGCTGACATCAAGGTTTTACTTGATTTATGTTTGGTTTATTTGTTCATCCATTCAGTCACATATGTAACATTGGACATGTCAATTACAGATTACAGTTTACAACACATCTCGTAATATATAGACATCAACACAATACAATATAGTAAATAACAATACAAAATTTAAGGACCTATTGGAAGTTAAATTTGTGACTACATCTAGATTTATGTGTATTTATATGACTATACCTTAGAGTTAAAAATTCAAATTAAAAGTAATATAGAATAGTATTAGGTTACATGCAAAAATATTTAAATGTTCACTTTTAAAATGATTATACTAAGCCAAGATCTCTATTGGAATTCCAAACAAAGTATCCCTCCAACGAGTAAAATGAATTTATAATAAGGAAACTTTTTAAAACAGATCTGAATTGGTTTACGTCATGAGATGTCTTTTTATGCTAGTAGGAAGGAGATTAAAAACTTTAATTCCAAAATAAAAGGGACCTTTTTGGAAAGTTAGAACTAAATCTAGTGTTCATTTTATGAATTTCCGAATTTGATTCATATAAATCTTTATTTTTAGCAACAAATAATAAAAGGAAAAAAATATATTGTGATTTTAATGGTAGAATTTTTAGATTGTTTCAGCCAAGTCAGCCACTGATATCAGCTGATTTGGAATACCGAAAAATATATTAATAACTTACAAATATATAGATATCTTTTTTCTTTTTCAGTTTTAATTTTCTCTGTAAACCAACCAGATTTCAGCTTGGAGATTTTTACATGATTTTCATAACATAGTTCTTAAAATCAAACATAAATTATATATAGCCTCAGGGTCACCCCCCCCCCCCCCCCTCCGCCCCAAAGAAAAACTCTGGGTGTACCGGCACGTGTGAAGTGGAGAGGTTTTTGAGTAGTAAATGGTTAATAATGAAGACATAGCATGCAGGAGAATAGAGTGGTGCACTAATACTGCAGTATTAAAATGGTAGGAATATTCTTGTATGAGAATACATGAAATGGGAAACTGGTAGCAGAAACCCAACACTAGTAGTGGAGGAGGATGCAGCAGAATTATTGTGTAAGAATGGGTATTGTCCGTGGATGATATGACAATTTCCATAACGAAAAGGTTTTGGCTTGTATGGATATATGGGAATGAATAAAATATAATTGTATACACTGCAACAACAATGACAATAATTACCAAAAACTGTCATAGCTTCATATGATGTACAAATGCATGTAATCAAGTTTGGGCGCAAAATAGGATGCAAGAGCTTGCCTGTTGCGGATAGCATCACTTTTACGGATTACATCACAGATCACATATGACGATTACGTACTAGCTGTGCCTACTAAAATGATCTGTGGCCCACCATGAGGGCATGCTAGCCGTAGGATTACTATTAAAACCGAGAGATGGCAGGCGAACGAACACTGGATGCAAGAAAGAGTCCATGAGTCAAAACGCCACTTATATTCTCTTTCAGAGGCATAGGTTACATGTTTCGGATTAATTAAATCCATATGAGACCATATATACAAGACCAGCAGCAAGTATAATATAACGGCACGTCAACATAATATGAAATGTCGTTATATTATTTGTGGAATCCCACATCACTACATAATACTGGATTGTATGTGGACGTCTAGTTTCGTGACTTTGACGCACGGATTATCTGCTTCAACGTAACTACACTAGATGATCTGTGACTAGATGATTGTGTTCTGTGAACACAACCATGGCATGGATAACTCTACTCAAAGGTAATCGGTCAAGTTAACGGAAGTTGTATTGGTTATCGTTCCGATTCTAATCAGCGTTCTAGTGCGCGAAAAGTGAAAGACGTGGTGTGTTAGGTTGCGGTTACAATTTTGCAGAAATGTCTCTAGAACGTTTTACCAAAATGGCTGTTGTGTATGAAAATTTGGAAGGTGTGTGTTCTTTTATGGCTTTATTTGCGCGTACCGTTTGTGAACTAAGCTAACTTCCCTGTGAATGGTTGTAGGTAACGCAGGTAATTTATGTCCCTTGTAACCAGTCTTATCTAATTGTAATTGGTCCCAGGAGCGCACCCATAGATTTTCATTTGGGGGGGGGCACAACCCACAGGCTGTGTATAATTTACATTTGATTTTAAAAACTGTGTTAAAAATCATATAACTAACATAACATTGTTTGCAACGGCATGTACGTATAAATACCTGTTCCATGACTCATTCACCCAATTTAAATCACAAGGACTAGACTTTTTGATCAGAGGGGGGG
>Ga0268261_10002177_pt1 | contig 13963 bp, 6 predicted proteins | sample TergutNc150P1_FD_190353 | JGI IMG/M metagenome (GOLD analysis project Ga0268261, IMG submission 190353) | Nasutitermes corniger P1 segment gut microbial community from laboratory colony in Florida, USA - Nc150 P1 (SPAdes) (version 2) | ecosystem: Host-associated > Arthropoda: Insects > Digestive... | reverse complement strand
CTGTGGCCGCTCACCTGCTGAGATCGTGGGTTCGAATCCCACCGGGGGCATGGATATTTGTCTGTTGTGAGTGTCGTGTGTTGTCAGGTAGAGGTCTCTGCGACGAGCTGATCACTCGCCCAGAGGATTCCTACCGACTGTGGTGCGTCGTTGTGTGTGATCTAGAAACATCAAGAATAGGTGCTCCATATATATATATATATATGACATTAGTAACCTAAGGGTTAAATTTTAAATAATCATTCACAGAATTGCTTATGCTTCCAAACACAATTTGAAGTTAACATGAATAATTTCTTCACACGTATGATTACAAAATTCCACCATATAGGTTCTGGCAGATGCCAAAACGTTTTGGTGTAACCCTCTGGTTCTTCACCAAAACAATTTTTGTTTCCTTTATGATTGCCTAAGCTGAGTGTCATGTTTTTTCTTTCACAGTACTGCTATTATTTGCTGGTCATTAATAAACCAATGCAAGTACTCTGTGTATATAAAACCCTAAATGTTCATATTCTGTCACTGTTCTGTCCACATCAAGAAGGTCATTCTTACAGCTATATCCATATATTTGTATGCTTGTAAGCGGGTGTGCATGCATGCCAGGTGGCAGTGACTGCTGAAAACAGGTACCTATGTTTCAGTCAGTACTGCAGCCTTAACCTTTACCAGATAGTTGTCTCTACGGAGTAGCACTGCTTACTCTATTTTCACAAGAAAAACCAAGCAAAGATATACGTAAAAGGTGTATACATTCTTAACCATGGTAACAGGCTTGCAGTAGTTTAGCTTCATTACTGCCTGAAAGCTGACTATGAACCAGTTCAATTCAAATGTTATCTCTCAGATGAAATAGTCTGTGTGTGTGTGTGTGTGTGTGTGTATGTGTGTGTATGTGTATATATATATATATATATATATATATATATATATATATATATATATAAAACAGTGGACAGTTCCAACATCCACCTTGTCATCCATTTTAATTTGTTAATAATTATTTATTAGTTTATTTGCATACAAATATAAATAACACTGTACCTCTTCTGAAGTCATTCCAAATGTCAAACTCAATGTTGCGATAGATATTTTGGTCTAGAGCTTTTGCAATTTTGTATGGGAAAGGAGTAGCACCCTGAGCCAAGAGTTGTTTGACATTTATGTTCATGCCTTCATGATCTTTGTATTCCTTGCTTGACTCCAAAGATATTTCCATAGAAAAACCAAAACTGGAAGAAAAAAACACACAAACACAGTTTTAGTTCTGGGAAATATAACCATTAAACACTGTACTTATTTCAATAGCACGTTCACATCCTCAAACAGAACTGTATTCCAATTTGGATTATCACTTTCTGTGAATTTACAGTTATCTAAATTTCCCATTACTTATGTAATGCAGCAGTTCATCAATAAAAAAATACTGAAAATATACCACTAACAATCACTATATTTACAGTAGGCACAATGCACCTCAGTTAATATTCATAATTACAACATGCAAACAGATTTAAAACAAAGAGGCGTACACTGTAACTAACCAAGGATAACATTAACTGGAATGTGTAGTGTAGAACAAACACACATATATTGGTGTATAGCTGTTTATACCAGAAAAAAATATATTCATGGGCAGAAACAGCAATTTTAAGGGGTAAATTACACAGAAATTATAATATTTTTAAAACTACACAATCTAATCCTTCAGTATCACCCCCCCCCCCCAAAAAAAAAATTACAAACATACAACATATTCAGTACATATTATTATATGCATGGTGCATAGTGCATCCTTCCACCAAATACCTGTAACTGTTAATTCAGGCACCTCAGTTACTCACAAAACACCAGACAACAAACTGTGTACTGTATTTGAAAAACCATAACCTTAAAGTCACTGTTACCATCTGAAGACAAAAACATCTTCCTCTCAGAACACATTTGCGAGGATAGTGAAAATGACACAGTTGAAAATGAGTCTATGTAGAAAACTGATATAGTGTGATTCTATGTCCCCTGCATGAGGCAGTAAAATGAGAATAAAAACTGCTTGTACATCCTTCCAGTAGCATGATACTGCTGCACATGCATATCATTTCTATAGCATTACTGCATACATCCTTCCAATATGATGCTCTTGTGCATCCAGCTCATGTATGTGGCACTTTTGCACTGACATGCTTCCAAAATAATGCTCCTGCACAAGCAGCTCGTGCATATTTCCAAAATCAAGAAGGTAAAGGGATATTTTACCACTAAGGTTACCACCTCACTTCAGTTCAGATGCAATAAAGTAATAAACTCCAAATATAGTACATATGATTTTTCGAAGATGTTTTGCCATCAATGACATCTAACCTTACTTCTCCTGCTGTTTAACTGTAGAGAGTAAAAAAAAAAAAAAAAAAAAAAAAAAAAGCAGCAGTACACAATCCTCACAATCAAATTCAACTTAAAATGAAACCATCACATATGTAACCACATGAACCTCTTGGACTAAAATTGTATGTCTTTCAAACAAGACATGACAATTTGAAATCCTGCAATCTTTGGACTATCCATTACTTCATGTTAAAAATAAAAATTGAAACACATTTCCAGCACAGAACAGTCTCTGTAACACCATGTTTTAATTTTTATTAAACAGAGGAAACTAAACAGTCCAAAGGCTGAAGGATTTTAAATGTGATGTACTACAATCAGAACTGTATAAAAGAGTAGTTCTGTATATGGCATGTTCATGATTACCTACAAATACATGGAGGCAATTTCTGGCATTTCTAGAGATTAAAGTGCTTCAAAACTTACTGTCTAAAACAGAAGCTGGTGCATGAAACTTGATAAAGACACATCTTACTGACCTGCCACAGGATATGAGATGGTCTTCATTTATCATCCTGTCTCTCTGAACACGATTTGTTTTATCATGTAACATTTTATTCACAGCGTAATTGACATCAGGTAGCTGGAATACATTCTTATAGAGAACTTCATAAACTAATGCTGAAAATGGTAAATATTTCACAATTAAATAAACATTTTAAAAGTGCTACTTTAATGTATATAACCAACTCAGACATGGGACAAGCAGGCAGAAAGTTGTAATAATTAAGTTTAGGTTTAGTGCCAAGGAATTTTCACTCAGCCAACAAATTAGATCAATAATTTTAAAAGATTCCACCATTATTAGGAAACTTAAATTTCAATACTGGAATGAGTATTACAAACACACCCACAAACATGTTACATAACTACAAACCCAAAAAGCAAAACATCAGAAGGACAGGATGGAAATGTGAAGAATATTTAACTTATTTCTTAACTGCTTGTTGGTCACACAAAAGTACTTACATTGACAGAATGCTGCCTTCACTATGTACAGCTTGGGATACACAGAATCGTAATGGTTATCAGGAGAGAAGCAAAGCAGTATTTTCTGGAAAAGCCATAATCGGTTGCAACATCTGGAGATTTGCCTACTTCTTCAAACACAAGCACATCGCGACTATAAAAGCAGACAATAAACTAGGTATTACTAAAGCAAAAACTGACAAAAAAAAACAGTTTAATAAGACACCAATATTATATTAAAATTTAAATTCCAATAATCTTACTGGTACAAGAGAGCCATGGCGTTGATTTCCATCTTGCCTCCCCACTCTCTAGGATCCAGCATACGGGCTGCATATTCCTCCAACGGTTCTTTAAGGAACTGAAGCACAGGAAAGTATCATACCTCATAATCTCATTTGTTTCACTAGTACGAGGTTTCATTCTAACTTAAGCACAAACAGACAAAAGGCAATGTGCAAAATTTCAGTCATGAATATGAACATATTCAATTATCAGATACTTTTAAAGCTGAAGTAAGTAGACTCTCTTTGACATGAGATAATTTGATTAATAATTATCTTTTATGATGCTTAAGAGTACAATCTTTGCTTCAAGACTCCTGAAGATAGTGAATAGAGATCAAGTACTTGTTTACATATTTCTAAAATTTTGCATTCCATGGATAAAATAATGGTTGCTGAAAGCATGAATCAAAAAGATAATTTCTTAATCAATCACTGTGAACAGAATACTACATTGTAATGACAAATAGAAAAAAAAACATAATTTATAAACATGTAACGATTACTAAACAGGTACACAGTAACTTAATAGGCATTTTAAATATCATACAGGGTTACTTGGACACACATTTGATGTAATGACCCTAGGCATTTACTCTTGTGCATATTCAAGATCTCCCTGAGGACAGTCAGTTGTGACTGACCCACACAGGAGTTAAAAATAAATATGCGATATACAAGATGCATGTGTGCTCTGATGGTTTGTATACTACAACACTTGACAAAGTACACTGTAAAGGAAGAAACAATTCAGAGATACGTCAGTTGAACATAGACAAAGCCAATGTGCAGCTACCATTTTACAGAGGCCACTGACTTCTGACTGGTATGGAAAATTAGGCAAGGACAGTCCAGTCTCTTGCAGGGCATGTTGGTCATTTTGTGTGTAGGTTTATACAAGAGTGATCAAGTGTAAAAAATTTAGCTTGGTTATATTACTAGTAAACTGATAACAATGCAAAATAATACACAACCTAGTTATAGCAACAGTAATCAGTCACGACCTGAGTGGTGTAACAGTAATAATCCGGCGTGACACTACTTTCATTGTAAGTAACCCTTACTTTTCCCAGCAGCCTGTAGTTATGCAAGCTACCTCTCCCTCCTTCCAAAACCAATATCTAAGCTCACAGTCTTGCTCCCCTTCACTACTCATAATGCTCTTTTTCCAAACAAAAGCTAGAAGCCTCATACAGCAACAGAACTGTAAATCAATTACCTCCTCAAATTTTTGTTTATTCCTCTTAATAAACTGTACACATTGTCTCCGAACCTTCTGATGAACAGCTTGAACATAAAACACCTGTAAAAACAGAGAAGTACTTTCAAGAAGTGAGACTGGATGTTCTCACAGCAGCACTGTGAAACATTCAGTTACTCTAGAATGTGACACTGTGTCATTTGGTGTGCAGCTCCAGATGTTTCAAAGAATCATACTACCTTCATCTTCAGGATGAAGCAGTGCAAGAAGAAGTGTGACTGCTTTACCCTGCTTGACCCTGAAAATGAAGGTATTCTGATCCTTCAAAATGTGAAGAACTGCACACCTAACAACAGTGTCACATCCCAGATGACTGCAAAGTCAAAGGGAAGTTTTAGAACTAGCTGCAAAATAATAAATCCCACTGAAATTTTGTAGGCTTGCTATTGTAGAATGTAAAACACACTATCACAGCTTGGCACTGACAACCTTACCTGCTACTTCTGTCTGCATAACAAGTTTTAATCGTTTGATTAAGTTGATTCAGAGCAAAAACATTTATAAAAATGTGTTTATTTTATTAATTTCATTTTTGTCTTTCTAATAAACACAGGTGTTTATGTATTTCTAATATTAAAATAACATTTAACAGCTTACATATATACTAGCGCATTTAAAAGTTACATTACCTAATATATTTTTAGTATGGTCATTAAACAATTAGTGTCAGTGGTACTGAGACTATTTCCAAGCGTGACTGCTTAGTTATCTTGTTGCTGCAGTTGTTCACTACAAATATATAATTTACATGTAAGAGACAATAAAGTGAAGAGTGTTTTGTTGTAAGTTGCTACGGACAACTGCTTCCAGTGTTGACTTTAACAAATTTTCTTTGAATACCTGCTCTGATACTGCTCTGAATAAGCATGACCCATCCCGAGCTGTATGCTTCCGGTAGTAACCTTGAGACTCCAGCCACTGGTCCATTGGTCCTGTAGGTTTTGGGTATGGCCTTCTTGGAACCATTATTACACACCTTCTACCAGAACACTGAACGTGATACATACTAAATTCAGTATCTAAACTACTGAAGCAAGATAAATAAAAAATAAAGCTTTCAGCATAAAATAACCATGTATCAAGAAATGCTCTATACCAACTTTGAAGTTCACACAGTTGTTTTAATATCTGGAAGATTACTATCATCTATGATTACAAGCTGTGTTTTTTGGAGGAATGTGAAATCTCCATCTACAGGATAGAAAAGGGAGCCAGTATTTTCCTAAAAAAAGTTAACAAAAGGCAAACACATGACATGATGTCACATCCCAGAAGACTGTACTATTCAGATGTTCTACAAATCTATATGCCACTTAGAAAATTCAGAATCAGAATGTACATCAAACAAGAAAGAAACTCAGGAAACATGCTCCTGTTTAAATGCTTTGGTCTATACTGTTGGGCTAAAAAGAACTATAAAGCAGTAATTATAATTATCCACTTCTGAGCATAACATCCAACGGTACAAAATGCCTATAACATTAAACTTTTGGATGTAACCTCAAATTTCCCCACTTTTTCCATCTTTGTAAATATCAAAATAAAAACAAAATAGTTCATATATAAGTCATAGGTGTGTCTGTGTCCTGTACACATACAAAATCTCACATGCCTATCTCCAGCAGTTCCTTAGTTATCCCCTTTGAATGGAAAGCAAAATCTAGATTTCTATCTGGTTGCCATGCCACACAATTAAAAAAAAACTGGAATTAATAACAGTTTCTTTCATATAAAGAATTACTACCACACAATATATTACACACCTTCATCAAGGTTACTAGTTTCACTCCCACTTACTAAGTATGGATGGCTGTCACATCAGTTACAGCAATAGTTGAAAACTGTAAGTACACAGGTGCAATGGCCTCTACTGATAAAAAGTCCCTGTCAAGCTTAACTGAAATCCTGAATGGTCCTGAAAGTTCACCCAGTCAACAAGCCAACAAATTTTGAGGGCACTTTTCCCTGGTACAACTTGTAACTGACCACTCATCACTTTTAGTGTCAAAATCTGAATTCTATCAATCCTTTTGTGTATATGTTTGATATTACCGAACAACTTGAAGAGAACTGAAGAAAATCTGGCTTGGGAGGTTTGCTGTAAATGTGGCACATGAATTTTATTCAGGTTTCTATTATTCTGCTCCAACACAATTTAAAAAATACTGATTTCTAGGAAGTAAAAGGAGCAAGGGTAAGCAACTGAAATGGGAAACAGAAGTTGAAATATATACTAATTCCACATCTCAAGTAATTATACTTTAATGCTGTTTAATATTTGCAAGAAATTTTTGAAACATTATGCACAATCATGATTCACATCTCCAGTTCACATGACTAAAATGAAATCTGGGTCATGCAAACCTCTCAGCCAAAGAGGCCAAAATCATAATTTCAAGCATCAGAGAAGGGTATAGTATAAGCGAACAACTGCCATCTCCTTCTCTCAAGCTTATTATTCCAGGGATGTACTTAAAAACAGATTAGATAACTGAACCTATCAGTTCAAAAGTGGAAGTTAAAAGTACACCTCAACACTTGAGACCTCATTACAGCAAGACCCACTGTATCGCAGACATAGAAATCAAACACTTTTTTGTGTAACTGGCACAAGAAGACCCTTTCCCAGGGATAACTGAAGGAGAACAAATCTAATAATCTTTACTTAAATGCTACATTGTAAAAATTGTCTAGATGAAACCAATCTCCTGAAATCACAGCACTTCCTGCAGCTCCAGCAACTCATATCCACATTCCAATAAACAGTTACATTTTGTCAGTTATTTTCTTTCTTCTCTTTTGTAACAGTAATTAAGATAATAGATATCTACTCAAAATAATGTTCTAGCAAATTAAAATTTGTATCAGCCTGTAATTACACTTCTGTGAGAAGCATGCGGATTGATTAAGAGTTCAAATAACGCCCCACGAGGTCATGCCTATTCCTCACCTTTCAGCTCACATCAGACGATGAATTTCGATTAAATTTCGTACAGGAGACTTGCAATGGGATTTTCAATTAAAATTTAATTTGACTTTCGTTAGTTCATTAGCTCTAATCATAGCCAAGCTTTATACTATGACAAAAATAACCATACGCAACGCACACGCAATTGCTCATTTTTCACATACATTATCGTGGTGTTACATAACTCTCTCTTGCAGACATCTTTTCCCATGTGGACTACAGGTTACGCCGGCTGACGGAAAATTGTAACTCCTTAACGCGTAAAGTTTTGTGAGGCGACTGACCTTTGCAGCATCGCATCAAGCATTCAGAATCGTTATAGCGGTGTAACTTACATGAAACTTAACTTAGACATAGTTTCCATCTTAAGCTACTAAGCATTTATTTAACTGCGAACAAAACTCGGTTTACTCGTTAGTACATAGTGACACCTTAATAAAATTTTATGTTAAATAACGAGTCGGACGCCCGAAATGTAACATCCCTATTACTTTCCAACAACGTCAGCACTTTTACGTTACAGCACAATTTCTTCATAAGCAGTTTTCCTAAAAAAACATAATACGATAATCCGTTACGTAAAAGAGTCTTTTTTTCTGTCAGCCGTCAAACTCACGTGCTCAACAATGTCTGACACCTCTTGAAAGAAAGACGATTTCAGTACATATCTGACCCCCATGTGGTACACATACGGCCATACGTATTCATGTCGAATGATTACAAAATGCAAACAATACACGAAGCAAAAAGTTTCAGTACCAATCACAGCACAACATACGTACCTGTAACACTGATTCCCGGTTCTCTCTACGTCTGCCAGCAGTGGGCAGAAAGATGATCCATGGTATCAGCGCAACAGCTACCGCTAAAATCACCGATTACGAAGACAGTAGCCTGCGGAAATATTTCATCCATCCAAGCACAAACAGGCGATGTGTATAATTTTTGTAGGGGTTGCTGATGCCTATTTACCTCTACCTGTAGGCCCCATTTAACTTTATAACTAGAATTATATATATTATTGAATAAATTTTAGGCAATAAACAGCATTAGTGGAAAGTGTTTCTCGTCTGCTACTTGCACTTGTCGCGCAACTCAAATCAGAGTTCTCTGATCCATGTTCACCCTGTTCAAACTATGGTTAAATTCCTCCCATACATCTTACGCGAAACGTTCATGGACTTCGTGTATACATTCATCATCCCTACAAGTACAAACATTTTCACGTGAGCAGAGAGAGCTTCCGTACACATGTATTCTGGGCAATTACAGGACGGACGTTAGGTGTGTACGGAGTGTGTCAGAAACGCTACCTATTGGGCAGAAGGAAGAAAGGGGGAGTGAGGGAAGCACATGACCTTATTAAAGGGACGGAATACAGCCTAATCTATTATGGAAGCGCATGGTCGACAGTACGCTCGGGAAACCCACACCCAAGCATATAAGTGATTACACTTTTGTTAACATTATTAGCAGGGATGAATTAAACACATGCACAAGACATGTAGTAGACTCCAGGTACAAGCAGAATCACTCAACCCATTGTTCGAAGCTGCAAGGCATGTCAGTTGTCAGGCAACCATCTGACACAATGCACTACTAACTCTAAAATTTCAGTCTGTCAAGCTTCAGTGCATATACTTCATGAGGATTTATGAAAGCAATGAGTGCCTGGTGGAAATCCATTGAAGGAAACCACAAAGTGTCATCTTATTGCTGAATTTAACTGCCCCACAAGAACCGTAACCAACAGGTGTCACGTTAATTTTCACAAATGTTATGGTAGCCTATCAAATGCGGTTCACCTTACACAGGTTGTCTGCTCATATGATTAAAAATGCATGAAAAATGTACATTTAAAGAAACAATAATGACACACTACAACAAACTTTATGTAGAGAGATAATTAACCATGAACGTATGCACACAGTTGATCTGTATCAAATATCAACGTACACATTCGTATGTAGATAAATATACTTGTCCCTCATACACAATTGGATCAAGCTTGGTCATCATCAGGGAGTTCGTGCAATTAAAACAATCCAGTTCTTTATCTCAGAGCTCTCACCTGATTGTTTTACCCAGACCATCCACTCATACCAACATATAATTTTGGCTTCATAACATATATTAACCCCATGAATATTAAACATTAGGCAATTTAAATTAATTTTCGAGATTTACTGCCCTTCTTCGGATGTATACTAAAATAAACGTACTTAATTTGACCACACAACCAGCCTAGACATGTTTCTGCAACACACATACTTTGGGGTGGATACTGGACATTGTTACACAGTGAAGGTGCACAATGAAGAGTATGCATAACATTTTTAGCACTATGTGCATGGTATGTCTGTGATAAGCAGTAAATCAATATACCTTCCATAACCATTGATATCAGAACATTCAATTCTAAAGGCACTTTCATACAAAAGAGACACTTATACCAACATACCTGTACTGAGGGGAATACTTAACATATTTTAATGCATGGTACAATATACTTGTACTATACAAACTCTACCTCAGCTAGAAAACGGATTACTTTATTGCTGCCAACTTACCACAGTCCAATGACAATGAACAGCACTTATGCAAATCTTGAGTAGCTCCTTTTAACTGTATGAACTCCGTCATAAAGTTTAAAGCTCAGTAGACATGTCTGAGAGACAGGAATAAACATGATTGCTAACCACACATGAATGTGTACTTTGATGGTTGATACTCTTAAACTGCAACTAAAAATAATTAAAATGGACATATTCCTTCTTGAGAAGCTAACAGGATTCAAGCAAGAAATTCCCTACAGATTATGGAACCCAGGATTTATTACCATAGTCACAGTTCCCTATCCAGGACCACAGATGAATCCAGAGAATGGGACAAAATAGCAACAAATATGCAATTTGTGGTAAAGTGGCAATGGGACAGGCAGGCACTTCTCCAAGCAATTCAGTTTTCCTGCATCAATTTTCATTTCACAAATTCCCTGTATTCAGGTTTATTAATCTGCCATCTTACCATAGTCTTATATACTGACAAGTGTCACTACACAACTAAAAAATAAAAACTGAAAGAAGGAAAACACATCAGCGCCAGCCTGTAAGGGCAAAGTTTTAAGAACTACAATTATTTTTAACAAATTCATGCATGAGCTAGTGAATTAAATTACAGCTTTTGTAAATTTTCAAAAGATAGTTCGCCAGATTATCACAAAGGTGTATATTGTAACACATCACACATTAAATTACAACTGAAGAAACATACTTTGTCCCAAAACAGCAAGTAAAACACATTCAGTAATACACCCAAAAGAAGCTACATCATGTGCATATACACACCTCTCACCTGCAGTATCAACTCATAACATTCACACCCATGAATAACTTGAACGATAGAAATATCAGGTCTACCAACATGTATAAACTCACTTGAACTTGGCATCTATCCAGTAATACACAAATCTGTCACAAGATGGTTAGACTATAGGTACTGAACTCATCAAAAAGTTCTAAGGTTTGCACAAATACTTGTACATGGATTAGGCAGCTTTTGATGTGCTACTGAAGCTAGTGGGGACTAAAGTTGATACGAACACATAAAACTCAAAAGAAAATCAAGTTTTATCACTCAGTCCTGTACCTATATTCAGTTCCCTGTAATTCTGAAGCTGGATGTTTGTGGAATAAAAAAGAAAGTAGTTTTCACCTTAAAAATAATAATAACTACATTACAGTACTCAAGTGCTTTATTATCAGCAAAAAGCCAACAATTCAACTGAATTTAAATTGTGCCACAGACTTTGTAAACAATGGCTACACAAACTGCCATTTTACAGCTTTCATTCTTGTACAGTTGTTCCCAGTAACTATAGCATGACATATGCGGGAAGTCTTCATTTCAACAAAGTAAGAATATTCTTACATAAATTTTATTCAAATGACTTAAGGACATGAAGCAGTATTATACATATACCACATACAAATGAAATTCTTGTATTGCAGTATGCCACTACATAAAGAAAAGCTAATTTGTGGGTCAAATTTGTAAATATTTGGGCACCCATCATATTTCTTGACAGTCCCATAATAATACATTTTTCATGAATACCAAATACCAAGGACAGAAAGAGTGTACAGTACTTCTTATACAACAGAAATATGTGACAGAACATAATCCCTGAACAATCATTTGCTTCTAATATATTACATCACCATCCATACCAGTACTTGTTTGTTAGCAAAAAGGTAATATATCCATTCAACAATCTGCACATGCTTAACCACATCGTTTACAGACCTCTTGCAGAAAATAAATACAGAATATGATAGTGTTACTAAGCAGGACATATTCCATGTTACAAATTACAGAAACATTTCAACCTACACAGTTCTGAAATGGCCAAATCTTAATAATAGATACTGCTTCTGAACAGGACTGTCTCAATCCAACCATTAGGGAACGCTGTATGACTAAGAGATCTGGAATACTGCTGACATCCCCCCCCACCTCCTTCCAGGGACAAAGAAAAAAACCCTCAGATACACTATGAACTTTTCATTCCTTTATAAGGAAAAACAACGTGAAAATCTGAAATTGTCTCCCCCCCCCAAAAAAAACACACCACGTCTACATTACAAAGACCAGTCAGTACATAATGTTTGTGGAAACAAATAATTTGTTCTGAGAACCAAATGAACCCTACAAATTAACTCTCTGGATGAAAAATATTGTTATATAAAAATAAAGCAATCAGTATGCTTTCACCACCGCCCTATAAACTCAACTGTGGCACAGCTGCAATTCACATGACAAAGACATAGATGTGTGGGCTGTGCAATTCACTTATTCTATGAAATGTGCAAAACAGAACTTACATTATGATCATGTGTACAAAATCCATATGAAAGACATTATGAATATTGGTATTTGGAACACCAAAGTGTGAAACTCAAAATCACCCATAATTTAAACGATTTTCCCTGCCCCCCATTTTGTAAAACTTTCAAAATGGATATATAAAGCACTTCTTAAAAAATGTTACTGGTATATTTTTATACAAAAGTCAATTATACTGACTGATTTATTCAAATGACTTAATTTTAAGACAGTTTATTTATTTATTTTTTTAGTAAATTTCAAGAACAAAACCAGCAATTTACATCAAATCACTTTTACAGCAAATGTATTATTGACTGGTTACACAAACTGTGACAAGTTCAGTAAATGCATTCACTGTATAGAAAACTTCAAAACCATACATATTAATCTCCAAAATAAAACACATTATCAAGGCAATTATAATGAACCAGAAAAAAAGTTATGCTATAATCACAGTATATTTAAGAATTTTTTTTTGGCAAGGTTGTTATCCAATAAAAAATATGTGGAAGCACTTGGCATACACAATCACATTCAAATTACTCTCTTTCGATGTATAAAGGCCAGACAAGAAAATCTTATTGTAATTATTACTTTCATAAATAGTGACAAAATATCGACCAGAAATAATAATAAAAAAGCTGATCCCAAACTGAGCTGGTTGGTTGCTGAAGGACACAAATTCCTTCGATGCAAGTTGGCTGAGAAGTGCACCAAAAGGATGGAACGACTTTGCAATCTTTATGCCTTCTTCTCTTCATCAATGACTGAAAGTAAACAATTTACTTATCATTAACCACATCACAGAATAATTTTAATGTTTCTTGTGTACTATCACAATATACACCTACAAAAATTCTCTATAAAGGTGTTAATTTCCAAGTAAAAGTTAAACAACAAACTTAAACACCACTTGAACTTCTAGTATTTCTACCAGTTCAAAATTATGAAAACAGTCTGAATAAAGATGGATTCACTTATCTGGAATACAATTAGTTCATCAGCTAGCTAGTTATAGCTGACAATACAAGTAACTATTATTGTAACAGAACCAGAAGGTTCAATATTGCAATAAAAAAAATGTGGCCAACAAACAAAATATTATGAGTCTGTTCCATTCAAAATTTAGCCATCTCCCAAAGAGTCAACTTCATGTCATCTCCAATTACGTTCTTGGTCATACAAGTGGACAGCTTCCAAGAGATTCCA
>Ga0268261_10002176_pt1 | contig 13965 bp, 7 predicted proteins | sample TergutNc150P1_FD_190353 | JGI IMG/M metagenome (GOLD analysis project Ga0268261, IMG submission 190353) | Nasutitermes corniger P1 segment gut microbial community from laboratory colony in Florida, USA - Nc150 P1 (SPAdes) (version 2) | ecosystem: Host-associated > Arthropoda: Insects > Digestive... | reverse complement strand
GTGTGTGATCTAGAAACATCAAGAATGGGTGCTCCATATATATATATATGACATTAGTCGCCTAAAGGTTAATAATTTAACCCTTATCCTGCTAACGTGGAGAAAATAGTGAGCTCATAATAATGCCAGCAAATAGCAGATGGGATTTAATTCTGGGCTTAAAGGGTTAAACACAGAACGACGGGAATAAGAGTATCAGTCAGAACAAAATCAGGACAACGGACGCTGCGAGATTTGGGGTTCTCACAGCGGTGATGACGAGAACTGGAGTCTTCTGAGATGTCAGCAGTGTCACTGGATAAATACTTACCGACCTTCTGAACAATCACAGTGCCTTCATCAGCAGGAACAGGCAGTCTCTGGAGATGATGGCGCTACGATCCTTCGACAAGTTGCTTTGCTTCGTCCGGCAGATACAACGCGAAGATAAAGTGCTTCACCTTGAAGAAAAAAAGCACTGAGAACTCTTGAAACGGCACAGCGTTAATATTTCAGAGGACTTTAATTCTTAAGAATACAATGCGAGAACTTTCAGGCCTTGCTTGGATTACGGCCATGTAAAACGCGGGCTCTTTACCCACCTACACAGCGTTGATATGTAGAAGATTCGGAATCTTCATAAGAAGAGGCTGCTTCAGTAGAAAGTAAATATCAATGTATTTTATGCATTCAGATCCTGCTGGAATATGTCGCCACCCTGTTTTCATGGTTTAGACTTGTACATGAGGACTATGAGCAGAAAGTTTTAGGTTTGAGGTTCTCATGGCAGTGAATGTGGATTGAAATGGTTCTGGAATAATACGTTGTTTAGTACAGATAAACCTTCCAGGCTTTTCAGATGGACGTGCTGCTTTATTTTTCAGAGAAAACTTAGAGCTCTTATCCATCCGCAGGTTTACGGTAACACCTTCCTTCGACAATCAGCACATTTGAAACTGGTTACACGCCGTCATATCCCAGAAAATGTTCTTGTCATTAAAGTACTTCTTGACACTGCAATGATGCAGTAAATACTTTTCCCCCTCCCAGTTGTTCTGTAATTTAGAAATTTAAAGTTAACTACTGTTTAATTTGGCCTGTTTTGATATGTAGAACTCAGGCAACGTGGAATTCAGCTGATCTGACCACTTTTAAGGTACTCTGCAGACATAAGCACAGATGATCTGAGTAGACCCGCACACATTTGTCACACAGTAAGTTCATAGCCAGTTATAGAAGGAATTCGAACTAGGTATCTCTCGGAATGACAGTCCGATGCGCTACCATTGTGCTTTCGTGCAGCATCTGTGAGCATGGACCTCTGTTCATACGCATTTAAAAAATGAACAGTTCCAGTCTCTATGCTAGTAACTGCGTTCAAAGAGCTAAATTATTTCAGTTCAAATTTTTGGGGGTTTCCATTTTCATTAGCCGATCCATTTATGTCTCTTGTGAGTGTTGTGAGTCGTCGGGTCTCTGCGTTGGGCTGATCACTCGTCCAGAGGAATCCTACCTAGTGTGGTGTGTCTGGGTGTAATCGTGAAGTCTCGACAGTTAGGAGGCCCTGACCCACCAGGGGAGGTCTTGCCATAAAATAACTTTTTCCTTCAAGTAGATTAATTTGACGGTATTGGTTATTTTTTGCGCATATAATGTCACAGTTGCGATGCGTTCAAAATCTTATTTGGAAAGCCTCATATTCGCTTATTAAAATGGCCCTCCCAGCTTTCTGTTCACATCTAGAGCAGCTCTGAGTAACGTACGGTGTGTACCAGGTGCTTTTTGTCGATTAAAGCAGGCAGGTTATAAATATGATCACTTAGATATAAATCATAGGTTAATAATGAATGCCAAACCTATGCCTCCTTACAAAATGTTTTACATATTCCGGTGCTTATAGTCGAGTATAATTTCTCAGTTTACCTTTTTTACAGCAGTGGTGGGTTTTGGTTTGGTGCGTAGTGAGTGGTGTAGTAATTATATACGTATCTCTAATTAGTTGAGGATCGTAGAGAAATGAATATATTCCTAACTTTACTTCATGTGACTATTATAAGATTTATGGCCTACAGCTTTAAGCATTGTAATTATTATTCATTTATTCATAAATCTAACTCAGAAAACGTATCAGCTACGCCTACAACTAAATATTTTTTTCGGAAGAGCAAGCCAGAGATCTCGTAAAAAACAGATAAATAAGCGTCAAAGGAGGTAATTATTCCTACCTTTCTAGATAAAGTGGGACGGAAAGCTTTTGAGACACGTCATTGCCGTAGGTATTTGATTCTAAAAAGCAGCCACACCTCTTTCAGTACCCGACTGTATTACTTCGTCAACGTAAACAGAAGGAAGATCCAACATTTTCTTCTAAGTCTGACGATCAAAATTCAGTTCCTTGCGCATTTCTCTGGCTACGATGTTCAAAGTGGCTGTGTAGTTTATACCAGCTACTGTGTAATGACCACACCGAGCGCAACATGCCAACAGATTTGAATTCGGGAAATGCCACTGCTGGTTGGGGGCACGCGGTAGCACAGTTGGTTGAGGCACTGCGCTACAAGTCGGAAGGTCGCGGGTTCGATTCCCGATGGTGTCACTGGAATTTTTCATTGACATAATCCTTCTGGCCCCACTATGGCCCTGGGGTTGATTCAGCTTCTAACATAAGTGAGTACCAGGAATATTTCCTGGGGGTAAAGACGGCCGGTGCGTAGGGCTGACAACCTTACCACCTTCATGTGCCGATTGTCTTGAAATCTGGGAGCCTCAACCTCCTGGAACCCTCAAGGCCTGTCCATGCCTGTAATGGGATTGCTTTACCTTTTTACCACTGCTCGTTGGAGTCTCGACAAATAACGCCTCCTCACCTGTCTGTCATGTTTTCCCAGGTTGTGTAGGCAAATTTACCTTTTAAAGCCTACTGGTTACGTGACGCACCAACAGGTTTAACATTCAAGAACTTCATTATGCCCACACTGTATTTAAGTGTTTTGTATTTATCTCGGAACAAGGAGCGACTTGTGCCAATTACAACATAAATTTGTTTTTATAAACGAGATGAAAAGTGTTTACTGCGCGGTACGGACTGAGTCTTTAAATAAAGCAGTCTGCGCTTTGTCTTTAAAAAGTTTATAAAATATGCATGAAAATGTGCTACTGTCCTTTCCTTGCCTTCTGTTTATGTTGAAATAAACCCCACAGACAGCGTCTGTTTTCAGAGTATTAGTCGTTTAACTAGTAAAATTCATCGCGGAATTAAAACTCATAATTTTTTTTGCCGTGTGTACAATAGCCCGCATCATGTCTGCACCCTGAGCCAAATTATTTCAGTCACACTTAATTAAAAACATATTAGTATTGTGATCTCATGTATGTCTACAGCATCTAGTGTTCTTCCTCTGTCAGGTTTTCCGACTACAAATAACGGGTGATTTATGAATCGCGGATATTACTGTAGGATGTTTTTTTATTTAGGTCTGTGAGATCAATTATTTCCTAGCAACAAGGGACCCTATTCTTACTGGTAATGTTGTCACGGTTTCTTTTATTCTCGTAAAACACACTAGTGTGAACCGCGGTTATACGCTATGCGACGTTAAACAAGCGCTGTTTCTAGCACACTATGGCGGGTATGGAGACAAATTTCAGGCGAATATTTGCACTTGCAAGTGCGCTGTTTACAACTGAATGGCCAATTGCGCTGCGGCTGAGGGTGGCATAGTCGGAAAATGCTTTAATCTCAGGTGAGTGTAAATTGAAGGTGACTTCTGTTAGTTATAATTCTCTCTCTCTCTCTTTTGGCCCAACAGCCACCAGTGGGCCAGGGCCTCCTCATTCACGAGGTTTCTAGATCACACACAAAGACGCACCACAGTCGGTACGAATCCTCTGGGCGAGTGTCTCTATTGTCTTCCAAATATACCCCGCGACACCCCATCCACTAACATCCTCAATTTATGCTCTTCCCTTACTGTAAGTGACAACGTTTCACATCCTTTGAAAATAACCCATAAGATTATAGATCTTTAAATTATATTTTAGTCTTTACTTTTTAACATAGTGGTCCAAGAGATTAGTTTTTAATTGAAGAGTTGCTAGCATTTCCGGAATTAATTGCACGGTGCGTCATTATCAGTCTGACCTCATTCGGTGCTGAGTACCCCATCAAACCTTCTAGTACCACTTTCAACAATATCCAGAGCTTAGTCTTTGTCTCTTCGTCTGCTTGATTGGCCCGATGTCTAAGCGACAAGCAAGTTTACGTACCGCTAATGGTTACACCATTCTTGTCCAAAATTTTTTTATTTGTATAAAACAGTGCATTTTTGACTTCCGAACTGGTAGTTTTAAAACTCTAAATTATGCTTTTTACCACAGTTGCCGTTAGATTGAGGCTGAAGTATTAGAGTTAAAGCTGCAGAAACAAAAACCATAATTCTGACGACATTATTTGAAAGAAGAAGCATCCGGGATTTTGGTGGGAACGTAAAATTTTGAGACTATTTAACGTTATAAAAAGTGTAGTATATACGATAACTGACGTTCATGCTGCAGTAAATATTAAGAATAAAGTATTTTTGAATGTTCGGTTTTGCATCTACTTCTGGGTCGAAGTTTTCTTTTCTTCATTCCTGAACTGAGATATCCACTACTTGTCTTCAAAAATCTACGAGACACATCCAAGGAAGATAATACTTTTATTACTAACTGACCAAAGAATCAGTTTACCAACAATATCGTCTTGTACTAATGGGGATATTCAGGCTTACAACCCATAACATTCGTGTGAATTGGCTGCACGCGTTATTTCTAATCCAGTTACTCCATTTCTCGCTTCGCATAATTTTTATGAATTTTGTTGTAATAAAGAAACCTGTAACGTATTTTAACGTATATTTTACTAAGCTGTTAACTGAATTACAGGCCACTTTCCATAGCTACAAGAAACTCACCTCACATAAAAAGCCTCCATTTTATATCCCAAGAATTTATAAAAGTCAGGCCAGTTTTTCTACAGCCTTTTTTCAGCTTACAGCCTGTAGGCTACTCCATCTCCATCTTGTCATCTATGATTCAGTAGACAAATACTACCCAAGATCTCCCGTTTATCGGGTTTCTGAAAATTACTGTTGGTATTTTATAGGATATGTCGGACATGCAATAATGCTCTAGTTGTAATATGAATCAACGACTTCATTTTCCAAACTCTGTCAGTCAACGCAGACCGGTTTTCCGCTGTCATCGGCCTATTACTTGCCTGTATGTAGAGTTCTTAGGAGGATAATATTTCATATTTTGTTTTGAATTTTTGACTATAGGTTCAGAATACAAGAATTTTAATTTATTTTTGTTTTCCAATACCCTATATAATTATTCCCAGTTACTAGGATGTGGTCCCTTAAAATAGGTACCAAAGTTTAGATATTCACTCACTTAGCAAGACGTGACAAGGGTCGCCATATCGTTGACAAGAGCAAGAGAATATAAAACCGATGTGTGGAAAGTAACATGTCGGTTCAATAGCTACACTATGTCACAATTCCTCACGTGTTAAATTCCCCTCAGGGCATAGACATTTACGTTTATTCTGTCTTGTCTAAACGCTGGGGTACGGATAAGGTCTGATCACTTATCCAGTGATCCCTACACACTTTACGAATATGGATTTTTAGACTCCCAGGAGAAAGTAGGGGCTGGACTGGAGCTATGGCAGGAAGATGAATAAACCGCTTCTTAAATGTGACAGAGTGGGCCTGGATACGTGCGTCAATCATCATCTGGTTTTCCTGTCGTAAGGAGTACAGCAAGAACACAAGTACATAGTCGCTATTACGGAGATCTGTCTGCAGGTGCACGCAGAGAGAACTCGGTGTGTGTTCCTATATCGTTACCAGAATGCGGTACAATATGAGAACACAAACGTAGATAATTCTTAGAAAAAGTGGCAATGTTGTGGAACAACATCATGAAGTCAAAATTACGTACATGAGGAATGTAAAACATTTTCCTTCTCTTGAAGTGTAAGTCGGCATTGACGATGTACGTTAGAGTTGCAGACAATTCTGTCCCTGATCACGCTATCAGTGTTCCAGGCGAAATAAAATTACCGGTGATACTGGGTAGGGTAGATGTGGGGAGTGTCCATCCCCTAAATTTAGCTAGTTGCTGCCACCATTGGGTGAATTATGGCTAGAGAGGCGTTACACTTTAGAGACAGCCTGCTGACACTCTCATGCAACCTGACAAACACCTGGCGATTAACTGCTAACGGGGGAACGTCACAGGTGTCTCACACAGTAGTCTTCATAGAGGTAGAGCACACGTCTACGATACTTCCTGAGTTATGCTCAATACAAGAAATAAGTGATAGTTCATATTTACATCGAGCCAGTCGGCTTATCCGTAAGTTACTTAGTTATAGCCATTACATTTTCGTCGTGGCATTCATCACTCATTATTGACTTTCATCGCATCTCACTGCACCAGCCTAGACATGGTCCTAGCTTGGTCAGTCCACTCAGTAGTAGAAAATTCGCCTATGTAAGTCGCATAGCTGCATGTGGCAACAGAGTTTTAAACCTCGTATCAACGAAACGATATCCCTTCCTTGATCACAGGTAGTAGCTGCTCTTATTAGACAATTTCTAGTGTCGTCAAAATCAGTGAACCTGCATTTCGCTGCAGTCATCTGAAGTTAATTGATTTCCACACACTCGTTCTTACACACTTAAAATAGTTTTCAAAGATCCATTGCGTAGTGGGCAAACCGTGTTTTGCGATACCATAGCCACATGACAACCACAATTATTTTATCAAAATATGAGCGCTGTATATTTATTTAATAAGTAAGTAAATATACACTGCACCCGTAAAATAATTTATTACGTTATGTGAGTTGTCTGTTGGTATCCACACGTAATAGGGTGAGTTACAGAGTTGAATCAATCGAGAAATTTTGTGTACACTACGTGGCTTATTGTGTCGATGTTGCTAATATACACCGACTGAAAGTGTTCGGCAGAAGCACCAATGCTTCACAAGTTTAAACTGAATAAATACGGTCGGCCTCTAGGTAAAAAGTGGTTATGTTATTTGTTTTATATATAATTATATTTAATATTACGATGGCCACATTGGCAACAAGAGCGCCAAATCCAAACTTAACTGTGCCATCATTTCAAGTTGTAAATGTCTTACATATAATTGCCCTTGTTTTAATTGTTTTATTTCAAATGTTTTTACGCTCTGGATTTCATTTTGCAGCTACAGATACTGACTGTGGAAACTGCAGTTGACTTTGGCAGTTGTGTAGGCTGGGAAAAGAGGACCGCTCGTTGCTTATGAACAGTAACCGAAGTATTCCAGTTAAAAATACATTTTGCTGAAGTGCAGTTGCGTTTTTCTTGTGAGATAATATATTTGCTTTCTGTAGTGTTCTGCATGGTTAGTGCTGCGCATAAATTTTACTTTAGTCTTCTTAGAAATGAAAGAAACTAAGTCATGCAGTTATAGAGACTCGCGTTTTTAACAGGATCTTTTTGTGTTTCTCCGAACGTCGTCACGAATGTTTAGGGGCTACCCAAACTGTGCAAGTCAAGTGAGTTCTTTCGAGTAAGGGATATTACTACTTTTCAGTTAGGAAATTTGCTGAACGAGCTTCCTATTCTATGGACGCTGGTGGCTCTTTGCAACAGGGCGAAAACCCAGGGCGTGAAATTGACGCGAAATCCATCCAAGATACTGTCGATTTTAAAAATGAATGGAGCCATACTTCAACTCCGCCATACTTTATCATGGTTTGTACAGGACAATTTTACTGTTACTTAGGCCTCTCCTTTATTAGCGTTATAATATATAAAATCCCAATAAGAAATGCAGAAATACTGTAATACGTTTTCTTATCGTACTTTTATTTTTGTGATTTGAATTTAATATGCGGACCCTGTATAGTGAAAAATGTATAATTGTATATAAAAAAAGAAATACATATCTCGCTGCAGTAGACTCTAATCCTTCGATCACCAGTCGGACGCTGTAAGTCACTTTGCTGCGTGGGCAGAAGAGTAAAACCCCCCAAAATTCTTAAAGATATGACTCTCACACGTAAGAAGTAACTCGTGATAATTTTTTACATCCTACACAGATAAATCATGTTTGTTTATTTGTGGAATAAAATCACGCCGGAATTAGGTTGCAGGGCCACGCCGAGAATACGGCGACTATTGCAGTAGGAGATAGTGCGTAATTTGTGTTCGTTATTCCAGTACTTCTGACTTGAGAGAGCTCTCCTATTAGACATATGGGATTCATGCAATTATGGAGAAAATCACAACCTCTCCATGGTTTATGAATTCACCTATTTTTCGGGAAAAAGTTTTTTTTCGATAATTAATTTTGATTAAAAATATTTTCCAAAAAAATTAAATTGCTAGGAGTTATTTTTTTAATAGTAAAAATTTGTAACAGTAACGGAAATAAAAGGACTAAATACCATCCTGCATTCAGGAGTTATTTTTCTCCCGCCGGCGCCTCCTTGCAAGTGATCCTCCAGCGATTAATTATTGTTATTGTGTCCACTAGACGGCACTGGGCTGGAACAAAACTCCGGGTTTACCGCAATGAAAGACTTACCACCTGAGCCACAAGAAATCTGAGCTTAGTTGACACATGAATTGCTGTATGTGTATAGGCTAGTCAGTTGACGTAGGAAACCAATTTTTTTTACACTTTATTAGTTAAATCAGGAGACCACATCCTCTGTTTCATAAAAATATTCTTACATATAATTTATTAGGAAATGATTTTTATAATAGCAGAATTTTTATTATCTTATAAATAACACCATAATTATTGACTGCTCTTTCCGATAAAGTGAAACGTTGAATGTAGATAATGGAATCATGTTTCATCGTAACAACAAAAAGTCTACTAGAGTGAAAATGAAATTGTGTTCTGACTTTGCTACTCTACTAAAAAAGTTTGTGAATTTAAGTAATTCGTTTTTCATTGCAAAACGTCCAGACATATAGTAGAATTTTTACATGCAACCTCCGTGAAACAAGCAGATAATTTGTAGACAGGCCTTAAAAAATACGATGACATTTCAGTGCCAAACTTTTTATTATATGGTGTCGTCTTGCCAAGAATTACACTTATTATTCCCGTTGAATTTGATTATTTGTAAATTGTTAATGACGTGATAGAAGACTGAAGAATTGGATGCCGTTGACTATGATATGTGTAACGTAACACATGATGAGAATTATTATACTCCTTATTCATGTACTTTATAAATCGCAATGTGTTAGAATAAGAGTGTAGGAGACCGTTTCAGCTCCTGACATTGCATTGTATGCATTAATTTGTCGTTGAAGTGATCTACATTAATATAACCAAATCTAAACTAAAATCAATGGAGAAAAATAATTACCAGTACATTATGTACGAAAATACACAACCCATCTTACACTGAACCTGAAGCACAACACAACATACGTTATATTATGTTACGTGAGAAATAACACAACTTAACCAATAAGAAACGTGAAAATTAATACAACCTGACCTAGAAGCAATGTGGACAATAGCAGAACCTAACCTAGATGGAACACGAAAAATAACAAATTCTTACCTATATATAACGTGAAAAGTAACACAACATAACCTAGATGGGGCGTGAAAATTGAGTGATTTGAAAACTGTCATTATTCTGCTTTGTTAATTGTACTTAATTTGCATACTCTGCACATGGCAGGATTTAAGGCGCTGAACGTGCAACAGTTGTATGCTTCTTGGAGCACCAGTGGGAAAGTGAATTCTTAATTCTGAGGGACTGATAGACATATCTAGATGAACGTAAAGAAAGTTAAAGCGGAGAACTGTAGTGAACATACAAGAAGTTAGAAAACAAGAAATAATAAACCCGAAAAACAAAATGAATTAGACATTGCAGACACTTGAAAACTGAAACCACTGGTGCCTCCGTGGCATTCATTTTACGTCACAAACAAACAGTACATCTAAAGCACTTCTTATTTACGTAATTCTGTGACAAACATAACTCCCTGTAGTTACATCACGGTAGATGTTCACGGTAAGCTTACACAGTATTTTGCACTGTGTGCCCAGTCTGTTTTGCTAGGAGGTGTTAATTATCAGAGGTTGTGAGGCATGTGCGGTTTATTTGTTCCCTGTCGCTAGCCATAGTGGGTTAGTTGCTACATGTCTTATTGTTTTAAACAGCTGTAGATACTACAAATCTGCTTCAAAAACATCTGTAGAATTATAACGATGATGTTTAACCCGCATCTACTTCCATTTCCTGCCTTGTTTACTAATGATATCTGATCATTATCATCATAAACATCATCATCATCATCACCACCACCGGCATGAACTCTGAATGGTTAGGCGTAATGCCTCTTCCTTAATCCTCTAGGTACACTTGGTCCTTCCATCTTTTCCTCGGGTATCCTATGTTTTCCCTCCCTCTTGTTTGATACTGCAGGTCCTGCTTTGGTACCCTGTTTCTGTCCATTCCTGTAAGTGCTGTAGCCACTTTCGCTGATCTTGCTCGTATTTCCCGAAAAATGTTCTGCACACCCAGTTTGTCCCTAACCGATCGATTCCTTTCCCGTTCTAATTTAGTAATTCCTAACAGGTATCCTAAAAATTTCATTTGTGTTACTTTTATTCTTTGTTCACCTCTTTCCTTCAGCACCCAGGCCTCACTACAGAGTTTCAAGGCTGTTGTTTTGGAAATTGGCCTACCAAATGAATAAAGCCTCTCCATTCATTGGCTGTTTCATTCACTTCTACTATAAAGCCTTCGTTTGTTAAATGCATGCGTATATAACGTTTAGTTCCAGTGCAGGTATTTCAATGTACATTCAAATTTATACTCCAGTCTGGGAGCACACACTTTTTCCAAGTATGCTTTTTGTCACTTTACTTAGCTGATTGGGCTTTGTTTTCTTTTATTGCAAATACGGAATTAGTTTTGCAAAGGTTATTATACTACTCTATTGGTGACAAAATTATTGTGTTTTCGTAAGTATTCCATGTACGCAGAAGTGTTTTAAATAATGGATATAAGCCTTTGTGATACCATTAGAATATGATTTTTGCTGTACCAATTTTTCATATAATTGGCTGTTTTTAATAAACTTGATAGCTACTATTGATTCTGTTTTCTGTAATAGTGAAGCGATAAAAACGGGGAAGGTAAATTTGTACTTGTGCTTACAGGGGATGTGTAGAGGTGTAGCTCCCCACATTTTTGATCTTGTCATTACGTGCATACGAGTGACCAGCTTCATGTCCAAGCTTCTGTTCACCCCAGGAGACAAATCTGATTGTTTTGACCGGGGAGAAGTGAGGCTGGGTGTGTCCAGAGTCCGTCTCGTTGTTTTGGAGAAGAGATAACTGATACCAGTTAGATTCCACTCTCTTCATGTCAGGCCGACCGATAACTGAACTCGCATCGCTTTTGTGCTATTCTTAAGCCCATTCTACATAATATATTGACATGTGACTCGTTGAGGGGTTGTAATAACAGTGGTTCTTCTGCGTACCACAAACTCTGACTGCAGGCTCCTTTGCCCTCCATTTACGGATGTCACGTCACCGTTCGTGCTGCGTAATTTGCTTTCTCTTTCGTTTGCGGTCGGTTTGTTGCCTAAGATAAACAAACGTGGCTAAATTAACATAACTTTTGGCTTCTCATCATTTCTGGCCTCTGCCCAGCGGCAGATACCAGCAAGTAATAACGTGTACATACTCAAAGTACATTCATGTGGAGCTGTCAGTCCTATTAACTGCTATAACTTCCACTATTCCAAACTCTGTCCACTATAGCATTTTCTTCTCTTTTGCTGTCCTTAAATCTTTCAAAGTATCAGGTAGAACCTAGTCCTATGCTATGAAATTACATCTGTGTTGAACTGTCATGTGATATTTCATACTGAGTACTTCCTTTCATGCGATTTCAAGTTTCTGTCGTGGTGATGATATAGACTGTGATATTCTGGGGTTGGATACCGTGTAATCTTGTATATTTAGATTGTGATATTCTGGGTTAAGATATCGTGTAATTTTGTATGCTTAGTTTGTGATATTCTAGGTTAGAGTACCTTGCAAACTTGTACATTTAGACTGTGATATTCTGGTTTAGGTTACCCTGTAAATTTGCGTGCTTAGAATGTGGTATTCTGGGTTAGTGTACCGTGTAATCTTGTATATTTATACTGTGATATTCTGGGTTAGGATACCGTGTAGTTTTGTACGTTTAGATGTTGGTATTCTAGGTTAGTATACCGCGTAATCTTGTATATTCAGATTGTAATATTTTGGGTTAGGATACCTTGTAATTTTTGTATCTAGAATGTGATATTATGGGTTAGAATACCTTGTAATGTTTTATGCTCAGATTGTGATATTCTAGTTTAGGGCACTTTGTAATCTTTTATATTTATATTGCGAAATTATGGGTTAGGATACCGTATAATCTGGTATATTGAGATTGTGATATTCTGGGTTATGACACCGTGTAATGTTGTATATTTAGATTGTGATTTTCTGGGTTAGGATACCGTGTAATTTTGTTTGCTTAGATTGTGATATTCTTTGTTAGTGTACCGTATAATCTTGTATATTTAATTTGTGATATTCTAGGTTATTATACCGTGCTTCTTTATATATATATATATATATATATATATATATATACCTTACTATTAAATTTTTGTCAAAAGAAATATTTATGATAACCGCTTAGGAAAAACATAAATCTTGGTCAGAGGAGGTGAGACGGCAGAACGGATGGGAAAATCTCAGAGTCAGGTTTATGTTTCACCAAAGAACTTAGGTCAGTCATGACACCTATCTGTTTGAGTATGACGGAAAACAAAAGATGTAGTGGTTTCAGAATTCAATTCACCACTATTTTCGGAGCACTTGTAATTATGGCAGATACAAAACATGAAAATCATGGCTTTCATTGCCTTCTGAACGGTTGCAAGAAAATCATAACCAGAAATTTACCGACAAGCAGTGTCGTCCGTTGATTAAAGGGCGTCGATTTTTTGTATGAATCTCCAGCCCATTTCGGATCTATGCCCCACTTTGTTGCGTTTCTAGATCACTCACAGTTAAACACATACCCGGTAGATGAACGAGTGGTCAGTTCCTCGCAGAGACCACTACCTACAAAACACACCCCCGTCGGCGAGTTTCAAACCCTTGATTCCACGAATCAGGGGCTGCAGACCTACACCTTAGACTGTACAGGCACCGGGATCGGCAGTGTAGAAGTTAATGAAATATAAATGGAGAATTAAAGTTCAATGTGGCATCGTGCTAATTGGTTATCAACCCAACATCAATCTAATTCTCTACAATTAGTAGGACTAATAATCCGACAGTAGCGGTAACTTATGACGTGGAAGCAATACTTAATTTAGGGTTCCAGAACTGTGCACGGCCATAGAAGTTCGAAACTCTACGAACTACAAGGAACTTTACAAATGAGTGGAAGTATTTCAAGGAGGGTTGATTTGTGATGAGAGTGATGCGAATTCTAACAGGTCTACGGCTGTTGGCATAGGTTGAGGTCACGAAGAAAATCTAGTAGCCTACCAGGAACAATTCATGAATGAACACCCACGAAAGTGCATCTCAAATGATCATCAGTCATGCAGAGAAGCGGTAAAAGAAAAACCTCGGTTCCAACCCAACATATTTTAACCCTTTAAATCCCGAATTAAATCCCATCTGCTATTTGCTGGCATTATTAGGAGCTCACCATTTTCTCCACGTTAGCAGGATAAGGGTTAAATCATTAACCCTTAGGCGACTAATGTCATATATATATGGAGCACCCATTCTTGATGTTTCTAGATCACACACAACGACGCAGCACAGTCGGTAGGACTCCTCTGGACGAGTGATCAGCTCGTCGCAGAGACCTCTACCTGACAACACACGACA
>Ga0268261_10002175_pt1 | contig 13969 bp, 3 predicted proteins | sample TergutNc150P1_FD_190353 | JGI IMG/M metagenome (GOLD analysis project Ga0268261, IMG submission 190353) | Nasutitermes corniger P1 segment gut microbial community from laboratory colony in Florida, USA - Nc150 P1 (SPAdes) (version 2) | ecosystem: Host-associated > Arthropoda: Insects > Digestive... | reverse complement strand
TATGTATGTATGTATGTATGTATGTATGTATGTATGTATGTATGTATGTATGTATGTATGTATGTATGTATGTATGTATGTATGTACGTATGTATGTATGTATGTATGTATGTGTGCATGTATGCGTGCATGTATGCATGAATGTATGCATGAATGTATGCACGAATGTATGCATGCATGTATGTATGTATGTATGTATGTATGTATGTATGTATGTATGCATGCATGCATGTATGTATGTATGTATGTATGTACGTACGTACGTATGTATGTATGTATGTATGTATGTATGTATGTATGTATGTATGTATGTATGTGACACAAATGTATGTTCTTATATTGTTCCTACATGTTTCGGCGCCATTTACACCATCTTCAGGGAGCTTTACGCCGAAATTTTAAACTTACTAAAATACAACACGTCACAGAAGCAATTCGTAATCCGTTATATTTTAGTCGGATGTTTATGCGTATAACACCTTGCAGAAGGCGTAAATAACGCCGGAAAATGTAGGAGCAATATAAGACCACATTTCTGTGACAGATGTGTATGCGTTATAATTAGAAATGAATGCACTAATCCATCTGTTTACACAATATTTGTTACACGATTATGTGTGTAATTCAGTTCTTTCTGTGATGTATGGTGAAGGTCTGCAGGACCAGCATTACAAAAATCTGCCTCAGAATACTGACTATAGCAACTGATCTACAGGTGCAATAAAAAATAAAGTAGTGTAAAAATACGTAACTCTTTAGCAGGTTTTAACATATAACATATATAACAAAACTTAAATTAGTATTTGATAATTACTGTACATATTATCAAATTATGTAAAGCTTGTGTGAATATATACCCTAACCTGACGATGATCCAAAAACACCCAAACATACAGGAATAGCAAAAGGAGGTCCTATTAATACCAGTACGCGTGTGCGGGGATTGTTTCTATTTACAGTAGTGTTGCAGTGGTTTCCTGCACACACGGGGCCGATACACTTTACGAGACAGAAGAACAATTTTAGAGTGTAGTCTGTAGGGGTTTCCTTACGGAGAAATGGATGGTCACAAAAGGCCCCCCACACTTATACAATTTCAATGTTTTCATTTTAATTTATTTTACGTTATCCGCTTCCCATCATATGGCTATGCATTTAAATATCACATTCAACGCCTAGTTTTGAACATACTCTATGGAAGAGAAAACTATAGTACCCAAATCCAAAATTCGACACCACAAATAAGATCACAACTTTTAGGCAGAATCTTCACAAAATTAAAAATCGGGTTCTCGCCTCCAAGAAATCACCGCATGTATATTATAAATGTAAGTCAGTTAATGAAATACAAATGCAACAAATGTGCAGTGTTTTCAAAAAGCCCACGTTCCTATTTAACATTTTTTATTAAAAGACATCCAGAAGAGAGAGAAATATGAAGTCTTTTCGAAATTGCGTCTTAAATCAGAAAGTGTACGTGTGTTTTAGCCCACGCAAACATGGGAACCCCTAGTGGTCCTGACCACATAAAGGTGAAAGACAAGCTCTGCCCACGTGCGGGTCAATATTCTTTTCTGCACACTTCCTACTGCCTCGATTATCCTTCCACGAGTTTGCAATGTTATTCTCAGATAGTCTGTAAACATAACCCACAGGCGTGATATCAGGGAATTGTGTGTCCAGGCGACTGGACCACCACGACCTATCCATCTGCCAGGAAATATTCCATCAAGAGACGTCAACACACATTGTTACTGCAGTGTGGGGGCGTACTTTCATGTTGGAAAGTGAAGAATGCCTGCAGTTCTAGCACGAGAATGTAAAGGTAGACATCCCATGTGAAGGTCTTTCCATAGAAGACACATGGGCTGACCACCCTATCACGCACGAGCCCACAAAAAGCGTTTAGCTTAGGATTACCACGAATGTGTTCATGCGTCGCATGTGGGTTCTCAGTACCACACGTCTTAACATTATGGTGTTTAACATGCCCTAACACTTGGCAAGCGGATTCGTCACAGAATAACACCCAGTGTAGTCTTTTTCTTTTCGGATTGAGTCCAGGATGGAGCAAGCAAATTCGGAGTGCATAAACATATTTGAGTTAAGGAACAATTTTCAGAAAACTTCATATTTCTAGCTGCTTTGATTATCATGTGATAAACTTTTAAGATAAGAATAGGGCTTTTTGGACACAATGTATATTTGGCCAGCGTAACTAAATCAAACAAGATAGGCAATGTACGTATAACGTAACACTGAAACGTGTTCGTGTAACAATTGTTGCAGTGGAAAAGCAATAAGTATAACATATTCTGATTGTGTGTTTGTAGCCTTAGTTATCCAGCATGCAACGCGCTTGCGCCATATTGTCATCTGTAGCCTGTCCGGGTCTATATTTTTCCACATTATCTCATGAAAGGCACGATTTTCAAAAACGTGTTATTGCATACAAAATAAGTGTTTTGATTTTTTCTACGACGTTTGTCAGGAACATTTCTCATTCTAGGAAGAAATGAGCGAGATATCGTAAAAATGTATGTTGATCTTCATGTAAAGTCTTGTCCGATTTTAATGAAACTTGAATTTTTCGCGACAGACTTTCGAGAAATCCTAAAATATCAAATTTCATGAAAATCCATCCAGCTGGAGCTGAGGTATTCCATGCGGACGAACGGACGGAAGCAGACAGACATGACGAAGCTAATAGATACTTCTCACAATTTTGCGAACGCGTCTAAAAACAAGCAGGCTCCTTAATAAGTAGTGTTATATTTATATACACATTTCGATACACGAACCTACCATTGTCCCGTACGTGGTTTACAACGCTTGCAGAACAAATGACGGCCGCTTTACCTTACAGATTAACACAGTCTGCGAGGTAAGTGTCTTCAGAAATTCTTCGTACAAATGTTACCACTGTTGTAGTTTGCGAGAGATGGCTCTTCACTTACCTGAAAAGAAACGAAAAAACACATTACGCAACGATTCACATTACGTATAGCTAGCAATAATTGTGCCTACTTTTCTGTCTGCTTGCTTTCTGCAGGAAATATAGACCCATCATCTCAAGGCGACTCACCCTTATACACCCTGTGTTCTGTATGTTAGTCATAAATATCCCGAAATAAAGCAAAGTGACAAGTAGTCACAGGTGCGTAGCCAGAATTTTCATTGGGGTTGCCGTATTATTCACACTTTGCATTTTCTTATAGCCACATTTTTAAAACCCAACAAAGTTCACTAACTAAAATACAATAGAACAGGTCATAAAACACTCTTCATATCAGGTGACAACTTCTACATTTTTCGGCACCAAGGTACCATCATCAGTGGGTTTTCAGAAACAAAGGTTTGTAGGTCCCACAGGTACTTCAGGCGCTATTCGCCCTCCCTTCCATCACATGGAGTGTACTATTTTGTTCTGTTGAATTGTATTTTAACCTTTGGCACCAGAATTTTACATTAAATTTTAGCACACCTGTATGTAAAATGTGAATCATACATGAACCAAAAAAGGTAGCATTATGAAATAAACGGCATTTTGAAGAGAAAAACGGAGAGTGTGCAGCATGTTTAAAATACTCGGTACTTATATTTTTTGAAAAAATATATAAAATGCAACATCTGGAGGGTAGCGGTACGCCCGTCCTATATATAGGACGCACGGTTCTTAAAGGTTAATCAGTGCATTTTGTTAGTTTTTTAAAATATTTTTATTGGGGTGGGGTGACTGACCCTGAAGCTATATGTAATTTATGCCTGATTTTAAAAATTTTGTTATGAAAATTATGTCGCAAGTACAAGTGCAACACAACACTGTTTGCAACTGCATCTACACACCCATAAACGTAACTACATGTTCCATGATTCACTCACCTCCTTGAAGCCACAAAATTTATTTTTTTTTTAAATTTCATCTAAAACGTCACAGTTTTCTTAAATTTATTTTTCATAATTCTATGTACTATTCATCAGCCGATTTCAGTGGCTTAATTCGGCAGAACGGTAAATCACGTAAAACGTTTAATATCATCATGTCTAAAAACCTGTGTTTCGTAAATTTCAATTTGGGGGGGGGGGGGCTGTAGCCCGGTAGCCCCCACCCTAAATGGATGCGCTCCTGGGTTACCAGTTCCGTGGTATTTCCACAGCCTCTCCAAGCGACAAATTTAACTCGTGCAATTATCTTGTCACAGGAGGCCATGTATTGCGCAAAATCTGCGATTGAAACGGCACAATTATCTACCAAAAACCCAGTAGTTACTCTATGTACTGCTAGGTTTAATACTCAAAGGATCCTACGTTCAGCCCACACAGTGTATCCATGTGTTCTGTATAGATCTCAGAACAAACAGCAATTTTTTCCCTTTACAGCATTAACTGATTGATTTTTATAACGGAGACAGACTGTGTTTAGTGCGCAGTACGAGCTAAATCTTTACACAAATTCAGATTATCTCGGTATTAAATGGTTCAGCGACAGTCAAATCATCCTACTCGTAACCTTGAACCTGGAGCAGGTAAAAGGTGAGCATAGTCTACCTGTAGTAATGCCTATTTTCCAACTTCCCTATACAGATTGAAACAGGAATAACGTTACAAAACTAAAAGCCTGCGTTTCCCACATACCACAAGAAATAAAAGTTATGAAAACTTAATTAAAAATACTTCATCAGGGCATATGAGAGTTATTCTTCTGCCTGCAGAGTCCAGATGATGTGCAAATGTTCTTTCCACTCATTTAGGCCGGACGGGTAATCCTATACGCATTTGCATCTAGGTGGAAACGGCTTAGTTGGCTGACTGTCAAGCAGTGAATGTGTCGCAACAGACAGGAAGCTTCCATGCACTACAGTACGTTCAACAATTCGCTAAACAACGTTCAGACGATAGCACACAGCCCAAATTGCACGCAGTGTATGAATGCGTGTCGATTTTTTTTTCACTTTAGGAGAATAACGAGCAGAAAAATTGTAATAAAACAGACAACGCACACATAACGTAACATTTTGGAGCGTTAGCGTAATGCTTATACCTTTTCGGCTATCCTAACAACCTAATACACTTTCACTTAGTACTGTGCGGGCAGGGCGCAGAATGTTTAATGTCAAACCTGGTGGTACGAAAGGAACCACTGGGTTTTAAACGGTTAAAATGCAATTTGCAATGTAAGACATTTGGACTCAAATAACGTATTAATCTTTGCACCTCCAGATATATGTAACAGCTGTCTGGCAACAATACTAAGACAACAATGCTGGATACACTACGTTCACCACAAGTAGGCGAAACGTAAATGTACACTGGCAATTAGGAACCAATCACAGAAATGAAAACTGCGCGTCTGTTTACAATTTTAAGCACACTTTTCGAATATCGAACTGTTAATTCTCCGGGACCCAATGTTTCCTAGCAGTATTCTTCAGGAGGTTCCTACAGTGGTCACGTGCCTTTGAAATACAGTTACTTGTCACGTGATTCTAAAGCATCAAACGGCCCAGCCCTTCAACGACGCTGGAATTTTGAAGTCCCTCATTTTCAAGTGTCCTAAAATGCACTCATTTCGTTATACAGAGGACAGCGAGCTGTGAGGACTCAAGAACCGCACAGTGAGTGAGGTTCGGCTGAAGGTTTCAAAACCACTGAGATATTGCAATCATGGTTTCGAATCTCGTACGACGTATTTGAGATTGCTCATTTTTCTATTGTCCTTGGAAGGCGGTAAATGAGCTTCGGAAACCCCTAAACTTAAAGCAGGACAAGATTCCAACTGGTCTACAACGCCATAGGTGTTATACTTCTCCCAACAGTTCTTGCCAGTCTACTTCGCTGCAGCTTATCTACTAGCTTCGCTAAAACCGTCGTCTAAAAACAAATCGCTCTAAAGTACCTACTGTTATTGACCCAAGATAAGAGCTCTGACCTTGAAAGTAATAGCTCAGAGCGAAGTCAGATCGCTAGTCTTATACGACCCGTAACCGATGCATTCCAGTTAAAAATATGACGCTGAAGTTAAGTCGTGTCGTAATTTTGCGAGTTAATACTATAATTTTCTGTTGTTTTCTCTGGTTAGAGCTGTGCACGATTTTGACTTTACGTTTTTTTTTACAAACCGAACAACTAATAACTGACGATTATTTAAATGTGATATAGTAATGCAGACGTGTTTTGGAGAGATCTTATATATTTTTGAGAGGTAGTACATGTTTTTGGGAGGTCGTGCTTGTTTTTGAGGTGTCGTATATTTTTTTGAGAGGTCGTATATCCTTTTTAGAGGTCGTACATATTTTGAGAGGTCGTACGTATTTTTGAGATGTCGTATATATTTTTTAGAGGTCGTATATGCTTGAAAAGCAAAACTGGCACAGGTATAAGGGACGCTTCACACTTTCAAGACAATAGCAATTTTTTCAGGCAAGGGCAGTATGCTAAAAATACGAAGGACGGATCTAGCCAATTACTAGTCCCTTTTAATTCTCAATTAACATTAGTACGAATATCTGGAAGAAAATTAATTCAAGGATTATGTCAGAATAACAAACAATGAAACGACCAGGTTGAAGAAATTATGTGTAATATCCTGCAGCGGAAAATAATTTAAGATGAAGCTTATGATAAGAAATGTCCATCCCGCACACACAAAGCGGCAGCACACAAAATGTGTATCAACTTCATCTGGCGTTTCTTCTTTCCCCTCTCACGCCCCTATCATTACCACTGAATTTTGTCGATAATCATTTCCTAACCCAACCGCTGCAAATTAATTAATGAAAGTGCGTAGGTAGGACAACTCCCCAAATTCGGTTCCTGGACGATATGGGTAGCCAAGTAGTGGACATCAAGACGAGATATTCATAACAGCTTAGCTTCAAAACGTCAATTTAATACGACATATTAACTGAAACATCATCTTATGTAAAGTACAATTTAAACATATAAACTTACACAAAACATTAATGGTGAAGATTTTGTCAATAAACACAAATATATTTACACATGGAAATTATTTCATCAGCAAACTGTTCCTGGTCACTTCACGTCAGATTGCTTAATTCATAATACTTCGATGTGTAAAGAACAACGTGTTTCGTTCCACTAATACATAGCTGCGAGCCTATGTAATAAACTTCCGTTACCCTCTTTAAACATGTAGAAACCTAATATTACCTGCATTATACAGAACTACAATACCTGGACACCGACTCAGATTAAACTGTAATAACAGTGACAGTAGCGCTGCTGCCGTCAAGCGAAACGGTACAAGTGAATGGTGATGTGAATTGTCAGGCAAAATAATGTCCCTGTACACCTGTACAACGTAGTTATTTCTATATGGAAAACATGCGGAAACACTAAAACCTAGACTTCAAGAGGTTGTGAAAATGTTGTTGTGTTTGTACGACCTTGGCATGGTCTACTTTTAACAACAGTTATGACCAATTAGTTTTATTTCTTCTCTCAGTCAGAAAAAAACACCCTTAGCTTATTTACCATTATTATTATTATTATTATTATTATTATTTATGATATATTGTTCTTTTGTTTCGTTTTCCATTCTTGTGCATTTCCATTGGTTTTGTGCTGGCTTTACACCAGGCACTTGAGCTGTTAAGCCTGCGCGTTAATAAAAACATGCTGAATTGAATTGAAATTTATTATGCACTCCATGCAACACCAGTTTAATTATATATGCCAGCCTGTAACCAAAAGGAGAAAGAATGTAATTTCCAGTTATATACATTTTATTGTATATAATGTATTGGGCATATTTTAAATATCCCCACCCCCTCAACGAAAGATAATTACAGGAATATTAATGTACAAACACCATCTACTCAAGCAGGTACAGTTTTTACGAACATGCCCGCGATTTACAAGCTCTAGAGCAATGGTTGTTAACTGGTTTGCCGCGGAACACCAGTGGGACGCCATATGAACAGAACAGTGATTATAAAGGATTAAAGTTTTAAAAATTAAAAACTGATAAAGGAGTTCCGTATAAGACCACAGAAAATGTTAAAAAGTGGGGCGGGGTTTCGATTAAGAGTTTGCTAATTAGAGGGGAAGCCATAATATAATGTTCGGAAAACGCTGTATTTACTTAAGCATCTGAAATTGGTAATTTCATCACAATTTCAGCATCTTTCTACTCTGCGGTGGCATTTAATAAAATAAGTGACATTATTTAAAAATATATGAAAGGTAAAGTTCTCCCTGCTCAGCACACCACGGAGTCACATAGCAACACTAAATAGAGGTGAGCGATCAGCTTCTCACCCCGATCGCTTAACCCGCGGTAAAGAACCCCGGTACCTATAGAATAGGAAGCTGGGTGCACCCTAGAGTCGGTCGGGACATTTCGGACAAGAGAATTTTTTACCCCAGCAGGGATTCGAAACCCAAATCGTGCAACATTACGTGAAGCATATACGAAAAGATCAACGCTCTTAACCGAAAGCGCATTTAGTATTATCGATGCTTAGTACATTAGAATGCAGGGTTTCCCTAACTGACACGATGGGCACAGCGAGGCCTCTCGCTGCCGCTCCGTTCTCACAAGAATCACGGCGTTATTACAAAACGCAGTTGTAACGAAACAATAAGCCTAGCTTTCCTTGTAAAATAAGAAAACCACGCCACATCCGATGAGAACATATTAACCCTAATGCTGTAGGTAGCAGGTTCTTCTGAAACGTCGTTACACTTCTACCAGGCCACACGGCTTCAAGCCTGAGAATGCAGCAATTCTAAAGTTTGAATCAACAATGTGGGTATTATATTATAATGCGGGCCCTTGCTCATTAGCCAGCCACAACTACAGCCACAGAACCACTTACTAAGCCACGTGCTTTGGCAGTAAGGGTTTAATTAAGCTATGAAATCCCTTAAATATTTAATCATCGACGCACAGCCCCGCCTCACAATTAGCCATGTAGTCGCATGAGGATTATTAACACAAACTACAGACAAGCTTTAGACGATCCATACAGGGAAGATGCCGTATGACGTTCATAGATATTGTTGCCACGGCCGTCTATTAGATTATCATCCGTGGCATTGATCCTCTCAAATAAAGACGGAAATGAGCCAGAAGAAAGACAGATGGCACATTTGGTGGTACAAATAGCAATTTCAAGCGAGATATGAAATTTACACAGCGGTATTGATTTCGATCCCACTTTTCCGTGATGTTGGATAGTGATTCCAGGGTCAAGCAATCCACTCCAATCTGCTTGACACCGAAAAAGGCAGTACGATCATCCAGACATCAGTCACCATTTACCAGCGGACATGGCTTCATATGCCAGACGACTTAAACCGTAAAATGTGCAGGATTTCGAGATCAGGATACCTGAGCGAATCATGCCACATGATAGACACAGGGTATATGGGATAACAATAGTAGAAGCTGGAATGAAACGGAACAGGGTCCCCAGTGGCGGATTTTTGTGAAAATAAACATGAACCCCCCCCAAAGGGTCTTATAAACGCGTAATTGTTCACTTTAACTGATGGCTGGCTATTAACTGGTCGAGAAGAGTATTGCAACATAAGGACTGTTGTGAAAGCTCTGCCTCTTTTTCTTAATTCTGACTTGCGCTTGCCCTTCCCCACACATATATAGCAGCTGACATTTGTTTACATAATGAAGTCCTAATGCCTATGCTGTCTCTTCCAGTGACATCTGCCGGGGTAAAGTTCAATCACTCACAGAAGCCATGTAAACTATCGATTACTGTCTCTGCTCCGCGTGTCACCTGATCCCCCAGTAAATACTTTTGAAATATTTGACCTCACTCTCGATAATAACAGCCCACTTGCTTCGCGTTGCCTAGCAACCGAATAAATATCTAAATGTTCGAGGAAGGACCTGCAGTTTCCAGAAGGTTAGCTTCCAGGTTTCCTGTCTGTACCAAATATTCATGTTTCAAGAGAGTCTCTTAAGTTTCTGTCTAAAGTAAAAGAGAAATTTTGTCGAATGAGTTATACACACTTGGCAGAACAGGAGAAATATTACCTTGTTTGACGGACGTAGAAGAAATAAACAGAAGGATGTCTTGCCTTCGCCGTCTGCTGATGATATGAAGACTAGTGGACGACCAACTGGGCAGTATTGTGAGGGAAGTTGTTATGGTCTAGTCAAGGTACTTTCCTACAGCAACCGAGAAAAAACACGACAAATTCAGTCATGGCAGCCAGTGTTCCGGGCGGGATTCAAACGGAGGACCTTTAGAACCCAATTCTGGGTCATTACCAACACATTAACCTGTTACGTTCATCGTCATTACTGACTGTGACGTATACATTTTGTTTAATATTGTGTAGCCACTCATATCTGTTACACCGTAATTTATTTCCTCCTCTTGCTCTGCCTCCACCGACGTTTCCGCGTATCATGCTGGTTTATTTGCTCAAGGCAGATCTTCCATTTCACTGTCGACTGAGCCGCTCACGTCTGCACAATAGCTCCACCGGTTGTTAACATCAGACGCTCACAACTACCTTGAAAGTGTCTGAGGGCTAAGTCTGCCTGACAACTTGACTCCTCGCAGTACGCCAGTTCTCGCGAGGAGGGGGGCATTCAGTCTCCTATGCAGTGGGCACCAGACTCTTTCCCCGGGTATAAGGCGGCTGGTACTTAAAGTTCATAACACACTTCAACGTAGTTCCGTGGCAGCCACACCTCCACTTCCCATACAGCACCATGGCAATGCGCTTGATAAGCACAGGAAACTTACCCTTACGCTTCTAGAACTCCACATGCCGGGATAGCACAGTGAGTATAGTGACTATGTGACTGGATGGACGGAATGGGATTCCTTTTCGGGCAGGGATATTAAAGTTTTGTTTCTTCAGAACGTACAGATGGCTCTCCAACCCATTCAGCTTCGTATTCAATGAGTACCAGTGGTAAGGTGGCCGAGGCGTGATGCTGAACACTGATCTCCACCAAGTGCCGTGTTTAAGAATGGGTGGAGCTGTAACTTTACTCTCCCTACAGCCTTTGTGGTGTTAACGAATACAGTGTCACTTCTACGCTGTACCGTCACAGCTCCTCTACAGCGACAGTTACTACAGTGTAGTAGGTATATAGTACAATGTAGTGCAGGGTCGTTGGTTGGATCAATATCAAGGCGGCCTTCCCAACCAAACCAGCCAGCGAGCTGTTGATATAGGCAGCCAGGCAAGCAGCAGTGCAACCCCTAGCCAGGCAGCCCGTCTAACACAAAGGTGTGACTGGATCCTCTTGCTTAACCTGTGGGCCTAAGGACACTCCTAGACATTTACGCTTTGGATGATATCCATGAAACATCCTGCCCTCTTACGGAGATAAGCCCTTAGTGGCCCTGCGGAGTACATATACTGGACCGCCAGGTGTTGAGTTATTGTGACATACGACTCACCGTATTCATGCTATTAACCCTTATCCTGCTAACGTGGAGGAAATGGTGAACTCCTAATAATGCCAGCAAATGGCAGATGGGATTTAATAAAGCGTTTAAAGGGTTAACAAAACCCAATCAAAATTCCTGACTACCTTTTCTAAAATTTTTATGTTTGCAAATTAGAAGACGGAACAGCTCAGCTGGTACAGCCACTGTAACTGACAGATCAACAACTGAAAATCTGTCCCTCGATACTCTGCAGGGACAGGAGATTCTTGTGTTCTCCACAGGGTTCGGACCTTCTCTGGGGCCCATCTAGCCTCCACTGAACGGGTACAGAGGGCCCTTTACCGGGTCAAAGTGGTCAAGTGTCAACTGGAACAATCACTTTCATCTACTGCCCAGGTTAAAAATTCCATTCTCCAGCACCCCTCTCCCACGTCTTCGTCACATGCTGCTTAATAAAGCACGGCAATAATTAACGTTCCATACGTTTTAATATGCCGGTGAGACTAAACAACCTACACCTACCCTCTTCTTCCGATAATTACCAAACATGTGAATGAAAAGAACTTTGCGATGATAGGAGAAACAAGCAGCTTTGTTGACCGCTTTCACTACAGGAAGGCCGAAAATGGACTTTACTGTAAAGGGTATGTGTTACCAGATGTGACGCCGTACAGTCTGGTGTATATGTATATACCAGACACGTACACCGTTGTGGAAGCATATCTCCCAACACTATTGTGCTTTAAATCCGACAATGAATCAACTAACTCGTAGCGAGAAAGCAAAGACAACCTGGCATCACACAATTTAAAGACTAATACAGCTGAGACTGTGTATGAAGGTTACTTTCGTACCGCGCAGTAAACATACTCCGTTACAGTTATAAAATCCAGTCAGTTAATGCTGTATAGGGAAATAATCGCTGTTTGTTCTGAGGTCCATACTGAACACATAAATATACTGTGGGCAGAACGTAGAATTTCTGGACGTTAAACTTGGCGGCACATATATTGAGCACTGGGCTTTAAAGGATTAAAAATTGGAGGAGCATAAAACGCTGACGATTATGTAGACTAACTTTAGTACGAGCTGTGTTGTGTCTTCCAGTTTTATCACAGAATTAGCGCCACAGTAATTTATTCAGTAGTCAGCGAAGCCTGTTCCGGCGGACACACATCTGATTTGTATTCGGGAGATGTCCGTTTTGAATCTCGGTTGCGACGACTTACCTTACGGATGACCTAGAGACGGGACAAGGTCGCTTCCTTCCACATCTTTCCCAACTCATCACTCACACGTTACTCTACTATTCCACACGGTGTAACCCGTAATACTAAGTGTCCTTAAATTAAAAAACACAAGTACACGAACAAATAGTGGTTCATTTCGAAATCGACATTACGACAGGCGGCTGATTTTACAAATATTAGGACTTTGTTGAATTCTCCTAATATTACAGCCAACTGTAGCCATTAAAATTACTCTGTAAAATTTATTTCCCTTTCTGAACTCATTATATAACTAACAGGCGTATTATTACAGTCCACAGCAGTTAATATTTCCAGTCTTGGATTAATGCATTTTCCAATTCAATTGACGATAATAACAAGGCTCGCAGGACATACCCTGCTAACTCGGACACTGAAGTGGACATACCCTGCTAACTCGGACACTGAAGTGGATATAACCTGCTTACTCGGACACTGAAGTGGAAACCTGTTAACTCGGAGAGTGAAGTGGACATACCCTGCTAATTCGAAAAATGAAGTAGTGCAGAAAGGGGGTTAAAATAACCACGCAAATTCCGGGAAATGACACAGGCTATTGATTCTGAAGACGGCCGAAAGCCAGACTGTGCAACAGCTCTGCTCAAATCGATATGCATTTTTGCTTCAGTTGCCTGTGTAATCCAGGTAATAATGAAGTCATTAACACAGTGTCAATACCTCGTTACTAGAGTACTGGTATATTTTTTCACATTAAGAAAAATGAGAGGGAATCACTCAATAAAAATAAACATTTCGCGGTGTACGCGATGCACACATGTACTCACTGAAGTATTACACCGTGTATATATATATATATATATATATATATATCATATTGCATGTTTGTCAATTGTCCGTTTCCTACCTGCAGTCAGAGAATGTGACGTAAGTCAAAATAACAGTCATCGTACATTCCAGACATGAAGACTGTAGGCCTTCCATTACCACGGATCAACTATTTAGCGCCCTTATCAGGCACGTACAATTTATCACTTCCTGTTGGCTATCTTATCACACAGAAATTGGGTCACTAATATTCGAAGAATCTTTTCAATGTTACTGCTGCCTTCCTTTGTTTATTTTTGTAGCTGCTTCTCTTGAAGGAATCCTTATTTGCCGAAACATGTAGCGAATCTTTGTAAAAAATTGTTTTATAATAAAAGTAGTTATGTTTGGATTGTTTTTGGAATAGCCGAATTATTCTTGTCGTTCCAAACCACCACAGTAACTGAAGCACAGATTGTACCCCATAACAAAGAGGGTGAGATGAATGAGCATGTTGCACGTGTGGAAGGGGGG
>Ga0268261_10002174_pt1 | contig 13974 bp, 5 predicted proteins | sample TergutNc150P1_FD_190353 | JGI IMG/M metagenome (GOLD analysis project Ga0268261, IMG submission 190353) | Nasutitermes corniger P1 segment gut microbial community from laboratory colony in Florida, USA - Nc150 P1 (SPAdes) (version 2) | ecosystem: Host-associated > Arthropoda: Insects > Digestive... | reverse complement strand
CAATACACATAAACAAAGGAGTAAGACAGGGATGTGGCCTCTCACCGGTATTATTTAACATATACATTAATAAAATTATACAGGAATTTAAAATAGTGATAAAGAAGGGTATACAGCTAAATAACAGGAAATTAGTAAACACAATACTATATGCAGACGACCAGATTTTAATGGCCACATCAGAAGATGACCTACAAACAATGGCATACCACCTGAACCTTATAGCAAGAAAATACAAATTGACCATATCCAGCACAAAAACTAAATCAATGGCAATGTGGGGGAACCACATACGGAGGGTAAAAATTGTGATAAATGACAATATTATTGAACAAGTAACAGATTTTAAATACCTGGGGTACTGTATATCAGAATTTAAAAGTGATTTAGAAGATAAATTGTAAACCTATAACAAAATAAACGGAGCAATAGGAGACATTTAGGAAAACAAATGAATAAAGAAACACAGTTAAGAATTCACAACATTACAGCTAAAGCAGCACTGAAATTTGGAAGTGAAGCCTGGGTACTGAAGAAAAGAGAGGAACAACGTTTAGAAGCAGCACAAATGAAATTTTTAAGACACCTTCTTGGAATAACAAAAATAGATAAAGAAAAAAACCAATGTATTAGGGAAAAAACAGGAGCACAGAATATAGTAAAGGAAATAAAACAATACCAGGAAAAGTGGCTACAACACATACAGAGGATGGACACAAACAGGATACCTAAACAAACACTACAATATAAACCAAAAGGACGAAGACACATAGGACGACCAAGCAAGAGATGGAGGGACCAATTTCATTTTGAGGATACAAGGAACAGGAATCAAACCTACTCCTTCCTGAACATGATGATGATGATTTGTTCTGTGATGTTTCTTATTATGGTACGTGGTCTGTGACTGTATTGTATATAAAATTGCCCTCTTCATTGTGTTTATTTATTTAGACTGTTGTGTGCTATAAGTCTGTCTATAGTCTGTTGAAATTGTAGAATTTCAATTCAAGTTATGTTACTACCCAAGACACCTACCTGCAAGAGACATTGTTTCTTTCAGTCATTCCATCAGTTGACAGAACAGAATGAGTGGTATTGCACTTACTCTGCAGCATGCTTGTTTTGTCAAACCTACACAGTAGCAGGCCTAAGTTTCTGACCACTATAAAATAGAACATGTATAAATTACAACCTCCACTATGAAGACTTAAATATAATATCAAATATGTAAATATATAATCTTTAAGTAAACTCAAGTCTTCTGGGACATGCCACTATGTCATTTGGCAAGTGGTTACTGCTAGGATTGCTTGACCCTGAAGATGAAAGCAATATGATCATTTAAAACATTGGAATCTGCTCTTGCGACAACACTGCATCATATTCCCAAAGACTTGAGTATTCAGCAACTCCACTGTGAAACCTCAAATCTCACAGTGTTTAATTGTATGCATCTGTAAAAACACATTAAATTGGACTGCAGTTGCATGTTTCCCTGTCTTTGTGCTGAAAAGGCAGGGAAAATGAGGTCTACTTCACTGCCCTTCTAAAATTAGTTATTTTTCTTAATAGATGCTTTCCTAACATGGTCACTAGCAGGATATCTTTCAGTTGTCTTCTATTGTAATGGAATTTTTCTGTGAAAGAAAAGTATAAGTAAAGAGCAGTCATAATTATTCATTTCTAGGAAACACAACATTGGTCTAAAATTATGCCAAGCCTCCAACAGCAGAAAGCCATAAATTTGTGAACAGAATGAAACAATCATTATGACTGTTCCTCTTCACCAACATTAAGCCAACACAGTAATAAAGTCACATAAAGATGAGTGGAAACAAACTGTACATATATACCCAACATTATGAGATTATTCACCCCATCCAAGTGCATTGTATGAACATGTGGTGCAGTAAAATTTATGCCTTCCTTCCACAAATATATCTTGGTTGCAGGACCATAAATTCATTTACCTTATTTAGAAAAAAAGGATGTCACTTCTGCCAGACATTTATTACAGAGGAATTATTACAATATACTTCTTACCTCAATTCAACATTTATTAGAAAGGAATTATTATGCCATAATTCTCACCTCTATTAAAAATATATTTATAGGACTAATTTTTCTTCATTGTCAGTTGTAATGGCAGAATGTAATACAAACAGCATTGGCTGTTCCTGTATATCAAAGTGGACAGCGCAGTCGTTGCGCCTATCCGCGACTTCATTTATCATTTGACCGATAACTTTTTCGGCAGTTGCCCTGCCCACCCCAACCCCCTCGTCCGCTCTGTAGGAAACTACACCCTAACTGACCTCCATCGCCAGTATAAGAAATACAAACACAAACGGCCCAAGCACCTTCTTCTCTAGCCATTCACCCAACTGCCGCAGCGTTTTTTCCCTTTGTACTTGTTTTTCACTGCTACACTTATACATACCTAACACGGTAGATACTCTGTCACTCGCTTCTGTGAATGACAACTATGGCAAATTGGTTAAAGGAACAATTTTGTAACCTTATGTATCTCGCTGAATTTTCTGTGCAATAAATCTCTTAAAAAAAAATAAGGACCGTGCAGGACTCCAAATGGAACAGTCAGTCATTGAAATTAATATAAAAATAGCCACTCATATATCAACGCTACCAATTGCAGTACTGGTTACAGCTAGGCATAATATGTATGCAGTGAATAACTACCTAGTGAAATCCAGCAAGCAGGATCCTTCTTGAGAAGCTTTCATGTGGTCATCTAGTCACATGTATGTATGTATGCTTTGAGTATATTGTTGTAAGCTGTGATACTGCAGCCAGTAAAGTGCTTCATATGACATGTCTTGAATTCCTGCTGAAGCAGCATCAATTCCAGTCCCACTCGAATATCTTTTCCCAATAGATAAAAGGATCCAGAACATGAAACAGCTAATCACCTCCACTAAGGTCTTGAATTGGTGGAGTTCTTATTTTCATGACCCTGGAAATAACTTAATAGCATGGTGTGTACCTACACAGATGTTACCTGTATCTTTAGGTGCTACTCCAAATTATGAGGCATTTCATGCTATAGAAGACATGAGAGGTAAACTACTTGACTACAAAATGGACTGGTAGATTACAAGTAGAGTTGTCCTTTTTTATCATCAAATTCATAATGCAGGAACTAAAAATGCTTTTGCAAGGGTTGTTAGTGTGAACAATATATTTACCTAATATCATCTTTCTCAATGCAAGTAATGTTAACTACTCGTATTTCTAGGTACAATACAAGAATGAGATCCACAACTTACCCTGATCAGCGATAAGAACACACAAGGATTCGGCAAAACAGTCAGCTGCTAGCTGAGCAGTTAAAGGGCTTGCAGTTTTAAGAAATCTTAACACTGAAAGTGAAAGAACAGGGTTGGACAAACAAGGACACTGCCTACAAGTATGCCTGACATTCTGTCTATGCTAAAGTTTACAAATGCTTGTTTAGGAAGACAGAGAAAGCAAGCCATTTTACTGCAATTTTTAAGTCTGGTTAAAGGGAATTTAATACAATTCATACAGAAATTTGTGCACTGTTCTTACTTGTGGTTCTCTTTGTGCAGTTTAGAAAATCCAAGGTTTATTATGAGGCAAATACCTGTCTCATAGTTATGTACATTAAGTACAGAGATGCTGAATGTATGTAATGCTTAAAGGAAAGTTTCTTCAATTCACAGTTCACGTTAAGTTACGTTGACACCACCTGTATCAATAAAAACAAATTGCCATGCACAGTTTCCCCCTTTCTTTGTGTCCATAGGATCAAATGGTTCTATGCCAAGAGTCTCCTGTAAAGTAGAAATGGGAAGTCTGATTTTCCAGGACACAACTTCAACCAGTCATAATATTGTATTAAAAATCCACATATTACAACAGGATTATGAATGTTCTCAATATACCACACATTAAATTTGACACATATCAAGGATGTTGGTAATTTTGTGTGTATAACAATGTAAAGTACAAAGGCTTCAAAGTATAAACCTCTATGATGGTATGCAGTCATTGTTCTTATACTGGAGTGAACAAGAAAGCAGTACAATAGAGATATTTGCCGAAGTCAAGTAAACAATCTCTCTTTATCTAATGCCAACAAATACATACAATATCACATCATTTATATAAACAAATTTCATTACTATCTTTCTATTCCTTTGTTGTTTCAGTTTCTCTTCTTTCCCCTGCAACCAGAACAGTTATGTTGCAGAATTACAGACTAATAAAAAGCTGCATGAATTTATATCAAAAATAAACTTTAAAAGAAGTGTTTTTAATTTATGCTGTAGAAGCACAGATAAAGTAATAAGTAAATACTTTAAATGACAATTCTGTACCTTGTTTCCTTTAAACATACTGAGAAAATTGCTAGTGAAATTGGACAAGGATGATGATAAAACAAGTTTTAGCAAGAAGTGAACTTCAAAGGCAAATATTTTCAAAGAGATGTAAAGCCACCATAAGGCGTCCTACATGAATAAAGTATTTAGTTTTGAAACTAAAGCAGTTGGCAGTGATGCAGTCAGTTTCTTTATACAAAACATAGCTCCAATATGTGACTCAAATTGAAGATACCATTCATTAATTCTCACAAATACAAAGAAGGTAATGTAATTAAACTAGAGAGACAGTAAATAGTGATGAATACATAAAATATAATTAATTTTCTTTGAATTCTTCACACTCACACACAACCTATTATAACACATTCACTTCAACCCATTGCTATCTTTGGACTTTGGATATTATTGCAGTTATGCCATATATATTTTCAAAGCTGTGATTGAGCAATAATATCTTGTAGATACTGGCTACATCCCTGTTTGCATTACAGAATTACTGCAATGTGATCAGAGATGTCAGATGGGAACAAAAGTGCTATGAACTGTCGTTTCTATACTGGTATATTTCATGTAACAGCTGCACGCAACAGATAAACCCACCAGTAAAAATTCCAATCCTGTAATTAGTAAGAAGAATTAAATAAAGTAACTTTGTTGACTTGATGTATCTTTATGCCAGCTATGGGGCTAACTGGACGGAACTAACATGTGATGTAGATCAGAGGACAAAATTATGACGGAAGTAATGTATTATAATATATTCAAAATAGTGGTCACCACTGTTCCTTCAGAGAAGTGTCTTTGCAGTATCCCAATGAAGAACTGTAGATGAACCAAGATAATTCCAGACAGTGTTTGAAACGTAAATATTTCCCAAGTACGGACAAGCCTGTTACACAAAAAGTTTTAAAGTTTTCCATTTTTCTTGGCAGTAGATATTCAGATGGTGAGTCCATTTCATTTTGAGGTGATAGTGGGAAGTTAATTTTACAAATAAGTTATAGGAAACCCATAATGATTTTGTCCAACTACATTAAAAGTTAAAAAAAGGAAATATTAAACCTTTTGAATTTAATAAAAATTTCATATACCACTGATAAGAAAGTACAGTAAAATTCCTTTAACCCCCACATCTGATAACTCAGCACTCCTGACAATCTGGCACGTGAAGAAGGTAGTACTCAGTACTTCTACCAGAAAAAAAAGCTTAATCAGTGAAACAGGCAGATCTGAGGGTCATGTTCAAAAAGAGCTCCAAGAGTGTCTTTACCTCAAATGTTGTGGTATGTCCTGACCCCTTGTCTCCTATTCCATTGACTTCATCAACTTTGAAGATGGAGAACCAGAATTAAAGAAATATCCAAATGGAACACTCCTGTGATTAATGGTATAGCACAAGTATAAGAGCAGAAACAAAAAAATTACCTGTGGATAATTATGTCAGTAGAGACACTGTCTGATAATCCAGATTATCAGGTAATCCAGCACTGTCCAATCCCATGGGTGGTGGATTAATGAAAATTTACTGTATTATGCAATAGAAATGTATACTTTATATAAAAATATACTGGAAAAACGTCCACAAAGGCCAATAAATCCAACACAATGTGCGCTGTATTGAAAGTATACTGAAATGGACAAATTTCTCAACTTCAAATATGATGACACAGAAAGCAAGATTCAAAACGTTTTGCAGCAGAAGATTAATACAATATGTTTGTATAAGCCAACTTATCTTAGGAAGGTTACACATTAATAAATACCATGTTCTGGCAGCTAGTTATCATGTCAGCATGTTTTAGAAACCTGGTACAATGACCTGGCATATTTCATGATCGACACTTTAAAAATTCTCGTATATTTATCTTTTTGATTACTTAGAAAAGCTGTACCATCCATTGTTGCTTATCACATTCTGAAAATGTACATTGAGTGGGGCCTTGCCATATAAACTGCCTGTATCAGTTGACTTCCATCTGAAACTGACATTTGTGCTGCAACATTAGTGGAAGTCATATCACTACACATCAGACACATCTTTGCTTGGTGTGTCTGCACACACGCATGCACACACACAAGCACACATACAGACACGTACACCCTAACACACACTAACACATCTTTGATGATAGCAGGAACATTTCGAAGTTCCTTTTATACATAGCAGTTTGTTTATAAGTTTGTTTATATATATATTATTAAAAAAACTAATATCTTTATTAAAACACAACCTAATGTTTTCTGTATATTTCTTTTCTTTCATATGCATGTCTTTGCTCAATGTTTGTATACCCAAAGCCAGTGTATCGAATTGTTTCTTTGGTTATTACTCTAATCACACATGAGTCATTAGTTGCAGCAGTCACTTGACTTGGAGCACCACCAATAGTTTCAACAGCCTTTCGTTAGTGCAGCTGACAGACACAGGAACAGGAGTAGCTCAAAGCAAGGAAGGGATCACACTAGCACTTTCTTTTGTTAATCACAGGTTAGTGGTATCAAGTTAATGCCTTTTTTTCCTCTCTTTTTTCTTTCTTTTTTTTTTGTCTCATTAAGCATGTTCATACATACAAAAGAATCTTGACCATATTTTCATTGCTCCTCCTCATGCCATTTCTGGTTTGGAGTGGGCTGGGTGGAAGATCATTGCATCTTGTAACCATTTAGTGCTTCTAATTTCATGACTATATCATTGAAATGAAATAAATGCAAGGTTAGAGCAGATCTGATAGGTGATTGTTGGAAGAGTGCGATGGCTTCTGTTGGCTCTCATTCTTAAGATTCTTCTTCTCCTGCTCTATAGCCAGTATGGAGGCCATCTTGTAGTTAATAGGCCCATATGAGCGATAATCCACATCAGCATAGTCCAGGTCAGAGAATTCCGGCCGGAATGGCTGTAAATGACAAGTTACATGATAGGAAACTATTCTCTCAAATAGGTAAGAAAATTTGTGTTACTTCTTATTTTGTGAAGCTTCTAAAAATTCTTTATTGAAATCAAGCATTCAAAACACAACATGCAATTGCAATGGATAAGTGTACTTTTATCCACAAAGGATTAATGCTTTTCACTAACTGATCTGCAGGCACAGTTTTATTAAATGTATTTAAAAACATGACATTGTTATAATGACTAAATATGTTTCAGGTGGTAAAATAATAACTATCAGCAAAATAAAATAATTTTAAGTAATATTTATTTGCTCTTTAAAGTTAGCGCATCCATCAACTTCAACACTGGAGCTGGCAATATTAGGAAGACGAGGGGAGTAAGTTGCACTTGTAACATGCTTATGAATGGGAACAACTTTAAATCTATTGTCTGTTAATATGTTGGAAATTAGATGCTAATATATTACTTTAATATCCTAACCTGAACACTGTATACCATACTGATTTACCATTGAACACTGCAGACAGACAACAAAATTGAGAAAACTGAAGTTCTGACTTAGAAATATTGCATTTCTTAACAGCACCAGGACCAATAAGTCCAAGCATTTGTTTTGTATACTCCTAAGTAAAACTCCGTTCATTTACTTGTGCATGACTGCAATGAATAATAATTATAATGAACCACATCACACAACAGACATGCAATAACAGAGATACTTCACATCACACAGTAATGATCTGTTCCAACTTTCTTCAAAACAATTACTCTACTCTCCAGTAACACATTTATCATTGGCATGGAGAAACAAATACTCATGCATCAACAAGGTAGTAGTTGGAGTGCCATCAGACAACTGATAACATACAGGTGCTCAAAAGATGTGTAAAAGGAGTAAATACTGCTGCCTCACTTGAAATTATTCACCATATAATAGTTCCAACCTAACCAACCAAGGTAGAGTACAGGAAGTTATACCTACAACTTCTCTCTATGCCAGTTTGCTTCTTCTAAAAAATGTATGTAACGCTGGCTTTGGGGCGTTCCTGTTGAGAAAATAGACATGTTAAATGGTTGCAATGTATGTCACAACAAGAGTCTTGTTAATAAATAATGCTAAAGGTTGTGTACTAATCTGTACATCGTTTGAGCACCTCCATGTATCATACATACATTGTTCGGATTAAGGGGAAATGGGTATTAGATGATGGGTGTGCCTTTATTGATGACAGTGTATAATCAAATCAACGTTAAAAGGAAATGGAAATTCAGAGTATCAGTATAAGACAGGTAGGTTGAATACTTATATTTCCAAATCTTTACAGAATAATCTACTTCTTGCACCAGTGATTAAAAAGTTGCCATTAATTAAAAACTTACAGAAATCATTTGTACAGCTTCTAATACAAGAAACTGGATACAAATATAGATATATTATAAATGTGAATCTTGTGCTGGCATTCATGTGTACCAAATATTTAGAAATGAGAAAAGAATTACATCAATTATGAGATATTGGAGGGAGTAAAAGGCACTCACAAAAGACACTGTATGAAACAAGACAGGCAATGTACGTATAATGCAACATTGAGGCGCATTTGTGTAACCATTTTTGCCATGGAAGAAAAATAATTATTAAATATTATTAGTGTGTGTCTGTATTCTTGCATAGCATTATATTGCCATCTGTGGCCTGTCTGGCTGTATCATATTTTTCCACATTATCTCATAAATGGCATGATTTTCACAAGAAGTTTTTGAACATAAAATGTATGTTCTGATATTTTCTACAAACTTTTATCCAAAATATTTCTCATTCTAAGAATTAATGAATGAGTTATTTCCATAAATGTACATAAGTTTTCATGTAAAGTACCCATTATTATTGTCAGACTTCAATGAAACTTGAACCTTCTTGACACATTTTTGAAAATACTCAAGTATCAAATTCTGTGAAAATCTGTCCAGTGGGAGCCAAGTTGTTCTGTGTGGACAGACAGACATGACAAAGCTACCAGCCACTTTTCGCAATTTTTCAAAAGGGCCTAAAAAGTGTAATGTATTTTAGCTGTCTTCTGTTCAGTTTCATGTATTTCCAGTTCAGTAGCCAATTGCCTGATGACCTGATACAAACAAAAATGTCCCTTGAGATGCAGAATAAAATGGCTCATCTGCAATGGAATCAAGTACACTAAGTAATGTACAGCTCCAACTTTTTCACGCATAATACGAAAATTTAGTTTGATAATTCTACAGATGGCCTGCAATAATATTTATTTTACATCTGTTATCTGTTCTTAATACATATAGAAGAGAGTCAGTTTTCTTCTGTTACCTGTCCTTAATACATATAGAAGAGGGTCAGACAGAAAGTGCTACATCCTGCTTTCTATTGCATGCTATTTACAAACTGGGCATGTGATGCTTCAAATAATTATACCACAACATTGCTGAAGGCACGGTTAGGCCCATTTTCTTCTTCCACTTTGAACAATAGCATGTACTTCCATTTAGTATATGTTACTCTCCTTCATTTGCAGCCTCTGGCTCATGGCATTATGCAGTGCCTCTTTATCTGTGTAGTTGTTTCCTCATGGGCCACCTTTCCAATGAACAAACAGGTGAAAATTCTGATGGTGCAAGTTTGCAGCTGTAGGGTGGTTGCGGCAACACTCCCCATCCAAATTTCGTGATGGTCTCTGTGATGCGTACACTTATGTGTGGCCTAGCCTTGTCACAGGGCAGCAGCAATGCTGACACATTTCATGCGGGATGAAAATGAAAATGTGAGCCTTCAGACTTTGTATTTTCAATAAAACAGTCAGAGTTTACTTTTGTCCTCCAGGTAAGAAGCTCACATGCATAACACCTTTCTCATACCAACAGCATGTAGCCACAACTTTTCCCACTGATGGCGCTCTTGAATATATTCTTTCTTTGGATTTCACGTAGCACAGTTACATCAATTGATATTGAATTCAGGTTAAAAATGGTGGCCCCAGGTTTCAGTCCAAATGAATTGCAACTGGAAGCCCTCACATCCTGCATCATTTCAGTGCAAACAATCAGTACCAATTGCTTTCCTTGCATCTTTACTTACAACTACCATCAAGCAGACAGTGGAAAAGACAAACTCTTCATCAGTTTCCATTACACAGCCTTTGCCACTGGATAGGGTGTACCACAATTCATTTGTTATGCAATAGTCACTGTGTATCATTTCATGAATCTGGTAGATATCACCAGGCATTACTTCAGTGCAAGGATGAGCATTTTTGGTTTGTCATGAAATTATTCTCCTCCTACTTCAGTTTCTTTAATTCATTTTACCCATCCCTGAACAGTACTCACATTCACAATTACTTAACCACACAGTCTGAGAAAATGTTTATCAACACAAAACAGTTTCTCACTCTCAACATCAAAGTACTCAGTCATTGCTCATTCATTGAAAATGCACAATGTCTGCCATTTTAGAATCAGCAGGGGTACTGCAATCTGTCCAGTAAATGAGTGAGAATATTCGACTTCACAGATGTAGTGGTTATTGACATGAAATAAAAATGTAAAGAGATAAAAAATAGGAGGAATTTCTTTCTGATTGCCCCTCATACTTGTGACCAAATATTTAAATATTACTGTGACAACAGAGCAAGAAAAAAATTAAAGTTAACTGTAACTGATTTTATTGCAATACTCTCAAATCAGCAATAGGAGAATCCAAAGATTGTTGAAACAGAGCATTACTAGTTCTATACTAAACAATTTTCATACACAATAATTCATATTGCAATGGTTAAGTAACTTGCAAGACCAAGTTTTAGGTGCCAATTCACTAGCAGGATTATTTAGAATAAGACATTTGTATACTTTGTTCTTATGCAAGTCAATCTTGTATGTCCTGGTTATTTCAAACAGAGAGAGCATTAGAAGGAAAAGAGTGGGACACTGCTCATTATTCTTAGTTATCTTTATTGTAGCTAGAGACACACACAAAATTATGTTAATATTCTCATGTATATCAGATTTACAGATAAGGTGTGCAGATATGTTATGACTACCATTAGTAGAGGTTACATTAAAAAATCACAAGCACAGCAGTGTTTCTGGGGGACTAAATATGGCTTAAGAATGGAATCATTAAAATGTTTTTGGATAAACTTGAAGTCACCTCCATATGTTAGTTTTCTTTGCAGGTATTAAGGTTTTCACAGCAGTGTAGTCAAGAATTCAAGAATTCCATTTTGCTGAAATTTAATGCTATGTCATTGTGTGGGTGGTTCTTGTTCCGAAGGAACTACTCGCCTTCATTTTCAAGAGTTCAAGGTCCATGAATCTTAAACCCTCGAAGATAAACCATTTACCAAGCAATTAATTTTATTTATTTAAATTTTTAACTTTATATTTGAATCTAAGATTATTTTTTAATAATTATGACAAAGTGAATAATATTTAATGTCAAATTTGGGGTGCATGAAGGCAGAAAGGGTTTCCTGAGACTCAGGACATGGGCACAGCCAAGCCACCTCTGTACTTCACTACAGGACCTACATCCCTGTTGGGTACTACTATTTAGATCCTCTGTTTTAATGTCAATGTATGTGGTTATTACACACACATACATACACATTATTAATACCAGCATTTATGCCTTCGGTTGGAGGAGGATACTACTTTCTTTACAAAAACAGTACTGACACAAGAATGGTAACCAAGAAAAACAGGCGTGACACAAGTGATTTTATTGTGGCCAATGTAAAGTTTTATTATAAAAATGGACATAGGGATTAAATGTAACTTATGTTAGATTATGTTCAATGTGACATATTTATATTGTTTGAAATACTACTTTCATTTTAAATTCTTAGTTATACAATGACCTGGTAAGATGGCCCAAAATTTAATCTGTATTGCATGTTTTGGTTACAAGGGTGTTACCAAACCAAGAATTTATATTCTTGGACTCAGTTGGTAAACCTATCAGAATACATTATGTATTCAATAATACACTGAATAGAAATATGCCCGTACCAACCTTTTCACACGTCAATCTCCTGTCCAACATCATGAAACTTCAAGATGGCATATTCTGTAGAGTTTTGTGGTGCTCTATAGTGTGGGAGGAGATGGGGTTCACGCCTGCCATTTGCTGCCAGGGCTAAGTCTGCATACACTATGCTATCTGTGACATAGGGTTCTGCGACATAATAAGGCTGTTGGTATTCCAAACGCATGGGTGGGAGATATGTCCTATTGCTGATGCTGCTGTTGGTCTTGCTGTTTTGCCTTGTGCTCCCACACAATGGCTGAGACTGTTCTTTCCCCCCCATTGCAATCGATGTTTGCTGGAGGTTCAGACTGGTAGTTTTGGTGTTGGGAGGTGTCAGTAGTAGATGATGTTGTGATGATGTTAGATTGTAGTGGTGGTGGTGATGATGATGGTGGTGCTGATGCTGCTGTCGGTTCTGTGGAGAAGTTTCCAAGCCATGCATGTTAGTGAGTGTTATTATAGCAGTTATACATATAATTAATTAGCATTAGTTCTTTGGAAAGCATGTGCAGAAAGATGATTTAAAGGGTTAGTTGTCATGGGAGAAACATAACATTTAACTGTTACAACAAATCACTATTAAGCATTGCCATTTCTGTGAATGTGAGGTTGCATAAAGGGAAATGCAAGAGGGCAACACTAGATACTTCAAAAGTTCGTAATTGACAACTTAGTTTTGCTTTCCATGACAGAATTTTAATAAAACCTACCAAATACTTCATAAACAGAAAGTCAGTGATTCAACTTGAGCATAAAATTTATAACTCCTTTACACAGTGTAACTGCAAATACCATTCACAACCATTTTTGAATTTGTAATTCCAACATTATGATAAAATTCCCCACAATAATCATAATCATGGTAATCATAATGTAGGCATAGAAAGAATCTATTAGGCCTGTTTGAGTTCAAAAGTACAGTGTAGCAATGAAATCTTCTTAACTGTATAGAAACCCTACACAAACACCTGTTTTCCTCACTGTGAATACCATCTCCACAACTAAGCAGTTCAAAATGTGATTGCAGTTACAGTAATGAAGGTGTGGACAGTATCACAAAGGATATCATACACAGGAATATTGATCTCCATACAATCCAGAATCTTAGATTCTTTGGCATAACTCATGTGTAAGAAATACTGTGCTGCACACACACACACACTACTTTCTAACAATCTGAATGTGGAAACAAAGTAACAAGAATGGAGACTGTTGATATATAGTCTTACATTCTCAACAAGCTTCTGACACTTACCATATCTTAATACCAGACGTATTCGCTAAAATGATATTAGCCAGTACTCTGTTGCCACGTCTGAATCATAAAACTACTCTGGTGGTGGTAATGGAATGTTTCAGAATAAATATGCAAAAAATTGGTTCTCTATCTCTCTTACAGTAACTGATCAACTTAACAGTGACTGAGTACTTGGTTTTTCACTTACAAAGTGAGATACAATAGGTTTTTCATACCGTGCATCCTTTAAGTATTATGATAAGGGTTACCAACAGATGCCACTTTCTTTTGTAATATTTCTTTATTTACACGTCTCTTCCCTACATGTTTCGGGCTTTTACCAGCCCATCATCAGGGGTATCCTCAGCTGTTGCTTATGTGCTACCACTTGGTTCATGTAGTGGTAGCACATAAGCAACAGCTG
>Ga0268261_10002173_pt1 | contig 13977 bp, 12 predicted proteins | sample TergutNc150P1_FD_190353 | JGI IMG/M metagenome (GOLD analysis project Ga0268261, IMG submission 190353) | Nasutitermes corniger P1 segment gut microbial community from laboratory colony in Florida, USA - Nc150 P1 (SPAdes) (version 2) | ecosystem: Host-associated > Arthropoda: Insects >... | reverse complement strand
CCATAAGCTTGGGTTAAAGAAGCAAATGTCTCTGTGGCAGACTTGTTGAGTTTCACACAGAATTTGATAGCGTACCGTTGTTCAATATTTTCCTGCATCGCAAACGTAATGAGGTTATAAACGACGACCGTACACAAACTGCATTAGCGCATGACTGACGCAACCAATCCAGTTGAAACAAGTTTGAACATGCAGCCAAGGTCACTACCTATGCGCTGGTGTACATCAACGTGGTGCTATATTACCAGTTCGTCCATAGGAAAATCAGTACACTTACTTTTGAGACACACCACGTATATACCTTCTTCCACCTTCTCAACCTGTTTCGTCCTTTCTGGGAAATGTTTTGTGAACAGCAAGACAACACTGTGATCCCTGCTTCTCACATGGGCAAATATATGTTGCATGCTCAAGAGTCAGAAACTCTATAAAAATTTACATTCCGCCTCCTAAAGGGAAAACAAAAAAATTCAGTGACATTTCAAACAGACGGTAACATTCCAATTTCGTTACATGTCTTTGCTTTCCTATTAATTGTCGAAGAAAACATTGTATTCATTCACGATGCTGCCTTCTTCTTCTTGCACGTGTGTGCTTTTGCATAAGTTGTGGACCCTTTCGTACGTAACATGGCGCATATTTCACTCTGATACAGTTCCACAATTTATTATGTCCCCCCTTTTTTCGTTATATAATACACAAAATTGCTATCCGGTTTCGCCATTGGTCATCGCAGGCAACGCCGGGTACCCCTGCTAGTATTGTATAAAAATATATGTATACTGTATAGAAATGTACAGTGTACATATATATACATACATATATATATATATATATATGTATACATATTCTCTACTAAGGTCTGTATGTCCACTAGTGGTATAGTCATACACTATATAGGACCAGGCCGTCAGTCCCCTAACCCCAGGAAATACACTGTTTTTAAAAGAGAATTTTGTGTTTGATTTGTGCAATTTTGCAGGAATGTTACCCTGGCAAGAAATGAGACCTGCCTGTTCCTTCCCCTTCAGGGGACCTTGTGACCCAAGATGGAGTCACTTGGTTCCTTAAAAACATCTGGAACCATTCACCCAGCATCACACAGCATAAAACTGAGAAATAATGCTGTGAGAACCTCCCTCACGACACAAGACCCGTGGGGTAAGCAAACAAATGTGACATGACCACTGGCAGAGCAGAAATGACAACCAACAGGAATTTTTTTCCATTTTCTGGCCATTCCTATGTTGAACACTTCCATCCTTTTAAACTTGTGTTCATATTTACGTGGGTAGTCTGAAAAGTTCTCAGCCTCGACCATAGATGGCAACACTACCGGCAAGATTTTTTTCCTACGTTGGTACATCTGTCATAAGCAACCATGTGAAATTGCAAGTCATTCTATCAAGTAGTTTGTTTTATGCAGCTGTCTGAAGCAGGAGTGTTGTCTGTATCCCTTAAAATGGATAAAATTGAGTATCGCGCGGTTATAAAATTCTTTGTAAAAGAAGGTTTAATGCCAAATGAAATTCATTTGAAGTTCATAAAAGTTTATGGGGACTCTTCTCCTTCGTTTTCAACAATTAAGAAATGGGCTGCCGAGTTTAAACGTGGCCGTACCAGCCTTGAAGATGATCCACGTGAAGGACGTCCAAAAAGTGCAACACCACCAGAAATCATTGAACAAGTGCACGATATGGTATTGGATGACAGGCAGATGAAAGTGTGTGAAATTGCTGGGACTACAGGCATTTCAAAAGAATGTGTAGGATATATTTTGCATGAAGAATTGGATATGAAAAAGCTTTGCACATGATGGGTGCCGCGCTTGCTCACAGCAGATCAAAAACGCACTCGCATGAAAATCTATGAACAGTGCTTGAAGCGTTTTAACAAAAATAAAACTGATTTTGTGCATCAATTTATTACTATGGATGAGACTAGGATTCACCATTACACACCAGAAACCAAACAGCAGTCAAAACAGTGGACACAAGACGGATGTTCAGCGCCAAAGAAGGTAAGGTCGGTTCCATCAGCAGGAAGGGTCATCGCATCGGTGTTTTCGGATGTTGAAGGCATTTTGTTTATTTATTATCTTGAAAAGGGTAAAACAATAACCGGGGAATATTATTCCAATCTTTTAACCAGACTAGACAAAAAAATTAGTGAGAGAAGACCCGGTTTGCAAAAGAAAAAATCATCTTTCATCAGGACAATGCCCCTGCCCACAAAAGTGTTTTAGCAATGGAAAAATTAAGGGATCTGCACTATGAATTGTTGGAACATCCACCCTATTCCCCAGATTTGGTTCCCTCTGACTTCTGTCTCTTCCCAAAACTCAAACCCTTTCTCGCTGGTCAGAATTTGTCTTCGAATCAAGAGGTAATTGCAGCTGTAGAGGGATATTTTGCAGATCTTACAAAGAACCACTACAGGAACGGGATAATGATGCTGGAGCATCATTGGAATAAATGTATTAGTCTTAAGGGAGATTATGTTGAAAAATAAAAATAATTTTGAAATTATAAATTCATTTTTTCATTGTTAGGTCGGAAACTTTTCAGACCACCCTTGTATCACATCAACTCAAACTTTCATTCATCAGGGACCTCATGCAGCAAGGAGTAAAGCCCCATGGGGAAGAGGAACACCTTTCACCAGCAAACAAACTGAACTTGATATATTCCACAGCAAACACTGGCCCTAAGATAAAAAAAGAATTTGGTACTGTGTATGTTCCACAAAAATAAAAGGGAGGAGAAAATTTTGAAGTCCACAATGCTATGTGAGGTTGTGTGTTAGTCCTCAATTCAGGCTCTACTACATTGAACTGCACATCTGAGGATTTTATGATGATGCAGAAGAAAGAGTAAAACACACAAACATAAGCACTAATACCTGACTGACACTTCTTTATGAGATGAAAGCAGTGTGAGTTGATGAGACTAGTAGAGGTGCTGTGGAAGCACATTTGGATATCTGTCACATAATGACATCTGTGAAATAACATAACAACAGCTGCTTGGACAGAACTATAAATACAGTAGTTCTAGACCTCATCAACACTCATGAGAATGTCCAGTACAGTCACTAGACTATGGACTGAAAAATCCTGGGTTCGATTGCCAGCTGGAAACAAGCATTTCTTCTCTTCTCCATAATGTCCACACTGGCTCTGTGGCCCAACCAGCATTCTATTCAAGGGGTACCAAGGGTTCTTTTCCTTGGGGTAAAGTGGTCAGAGCATGAAGTTTAGCATTCATTTCCTTCCAGTACCAAGGTTAATAATCAGTGGAGCTACAAAAAAATGCATGCAACATCTGACAGGATAGTCAAATGGTCTGAGATTTGAACCCAAGACCTCCCTAACAATGAAGCGTAAATGCCATATTATATGATGGTGAAATGGCCAGCTTCAAGCTCTAGTTGTCTTTATCCTGAGGTCTGAACTTCACACAGCACTGCACAAGCTATAGACCTTACTGTGTGAATCAAACACAGCAACTCCTTTCCATTCACAAGCTAACAGCAGCTCACCGTCACTTCTGTAAGGATGGTTGGCCCAATAAAGTTGCCCTTCTCAAAGCCAGGGACCTGCAGACTGCGGCCATCAAGGACACACCTCGCTCCTTCTTCAATGCCAGACTGCACTATATCACAAATCCTCTTCTTTGCTTCTACTGATATAACAGGGCCAAGATCTGTGCCTGGGACATGACCTGAAGAACACACACAAAAAGTTAATGTGAAATGTCTGCTATTCTTGTCCTATGCTGTGATAAACGAAGACCCCACACAACTGCACCAACATTCTACATTTGATCTTGGCATTTAGGATTTTCACACCACATAGTAAGGGTCTGTCCCATGATTCAGAAGAACGTGCTCCATCATCAGGGTGAATGAATCACATTCAGAAAGATGCATAAGTAACTGGGACAAACAAATGTGTCAGTTATATGGGAAAGTTGCAAGGAATTTCAACCAGAAGATGGAAGAGGACTTGTACAGAGACAATGGGAGTTTCATAGCTCTGACTGGTCAAAACTTTTCTCCAGTCTTCCTGCATAACTGACACATGATCCACACACCCTGTAGATAAAGACAGTGCATTCCTCTGAAACATCAGAACAAACTCTGAATACACGGTTTGATAACCAAAAAAGCAACCATAATTTGAATAACAGCCACTGTGAAAACCTGACAAGCTACATAACTGTATACTTAATGCTGGAAACTGCTAACAACATTCAGCAACACATAAAAGGATAACAACAAATTATAAAATGGTAATGATGTGGAAGGAGCAGTTAAGGCCAAACCTAATAAAATATCCCAACATTTGCATGGAAGGACTAACAAAAATTGCAAAAACCCAACTCAAAATAGCCTGAAAATGAAGGAGAAGTGTAAACTGGTGGACCATAAGGTATTTTATACAGCCAAGTGATATCAGGGAGGACAATCAAAGTAGAGGGCAAAATCAGTGTCAACTTTTCTACATAAGAAAAACATTATACCAGCACTAAAATTAATTTTTATAACCTTACAATATTCAACAGTATCAGTTACTATACACCAGCATACAATGTGTCTGAATGCAATACTGGCACAACTCAATAACTGCCATTTGGAGTGAATACAACAATTGAGCTCAAAAATATAAGAACTACATCCAACAATACCAGCACACTTCTTAGTCAAAACATACTCCACTAGAAACCATAATTGTCGGATAAAGTTGTTATGTTTTTGATGTCAATCGTAGTATTAACTCCAAATGGGCAATTTTTGGATTGTGCCACTATTGCATTCAGTGAGCATATGATCAAAACAAACAAAAATTACTATGATCATAAAAATAAGAGAATGTTATACAGAAGGAAATACACATACTACCTCTGAATACATTTCAATAAATGCCCAAAATGTTTTGGTCAATCATAATGTAAGGGCAAACAGACTTCCTACAGTATGTGACCTGTTTGTACATATGTCTATATATTATGTATGATACAAAGCTATGTAAGCCTTGGCAATATCAATTGTTGACACATAAAATCCTCCTCAGTGATGAACTGCACAGATCAAAACACGTTGGGAGATACCTTAATGGTGTTAGGTATTAATATATGTACTCTGATGACATTTATTTATGTGTAATAATTGAAGTATGTTGTGATATAGTGAATCAACTTACAGTAGAAAACATGCATGCAAATAAGTTGTCATTTCATCTGCATAAGGCACATGACATGTTAGAAGTCAGAGGAAGACATTAAAATACAAAGCACAATGTATTCCTCATGTTTCACATCACAGTAACTTACTGAAAGACGAACACAGTAAATCTTGTTATGTCCATGAAATCATAAACATGGTTAAAATACAATGGGTGGAAGACAGATTTAGAAATCTGCCCAACAAAGTTCAAAAACTGGGCCCTGTAAAATTCTGCTCATGAAAATATTAACCCCTTGTGTGGGTATTTAAATGGCATGCTCTGAACACAAAGGAGCATTTCAAATCTACCATATGACCCTTGTGACCTGCCACCTGCACAGACCATCAGCACAAGTATTCAGAAACTGAAGAACTGAAACACAAAGAAGCTGTACATTGATAACAAACAACTGCCACAAGCTAAGTAGCAAAGAAAGGCCATCTGCCTGCCATCTGTGAGTGATAAGTGAAAGATAAGAAGAGTAAGAGAATAATGTTACAGAAAAAACATGTTACTGCAGAGTGTCATCCAATTTTCTCAAACAGTTTTTCTCAAAGGCCAGACATGTTACTGCAGAGTCCTACCCATCATTCTCACACAATTTGTTTGTTCATAGGCCAGATATGTCACTGGAAAGTCCCAACCTAATTCTTACACAAATTTTTAGTCTATGGACCATACATGTTACTGCAGTGTCCCATCCAAATTATTACACAATTTGTTTATGGGCCAAACACGTCACTGCAGTCCCACCCAAATTCTTACATAATGTACCTGGATGCACCAGCACCTAGCAGCATGGTGGACCACGCACCCTTTGACATCAGAGAACCAGGCATGCCTCTATGCTAGATCCTTCCGGAACTAGCAAGAGACAGGCACTTCCACAGTGTTCTAGAACAGTACCATACAGAAAGGTGTAGATCACTCAAGATGCAAAAAGTTGCGAATAAGGCAAGTGGACAGCCTGAATGAGAGTTACAGCAAGGCTGCTGACTGTGCGCATTAAGGCAAGATGACTGCTTGATACAGTGGTGCAGGAGTCAGAAGACTAGTGAACCAAGTGGAGTGCAGAAAGTGTGAATACGGAGGACCACAGACTTGGTGGACAACAATGAAGAGGTTTAAATAGGGCAAATGAGCCCAGAATACTGAGTTCATAGATCAATGCAGTGTAAATTCTTGTGAACAATCCTTTTAATTCTTGTCACAATTCTTTTTTCAATTACTGAATCCCTTATAGTTTGAACTGTAGTGACAATAAACACTGTTACATTGTGACCCCACGGGCTTACTTGCTACAATAACTTGATCGTTTGTGGGCCAGACATGTAACTGCAGAGACACACCCAAATTCTTACATAATTTGTTAGCTGACAGGCCTGATATGTTACTCCTGAGTCCCACCCAATTTCTTGCACAATATGTTAGTTTACAGGCCAGACATGCAACTGCAGAGTACCACCCAAATTCTCAAACAACTTGTTACATTATGGGCCAGACAAGTGACTGCAGTCTCACCCAACATTCACTCACGATTTCTTCAATTCTGTGCAAGCAGCAAGCATACTGTGACAGCATAATGCCGAATTTCAACATAAGGTCTCTACTGACCATGTGCCAGCATATACAGTATGTTAGTACATGGTAAACTCTGGTATATCTACAGCTTGTACCAACAGTAACAATCCCTTTTACTTACATGCTGATTTATTTATTTAGGAACTGTGATAGCTCAGTCAGTGTAGTGGCTAGGCCAGGGCTGGATGAACCAAAGTCCAATTCCCAGCAGTGGCAAGAGACTTTTGTGCAAAAATGTCCAGACTGACTCTGGGCCCCACCCAGCTTCCTATTCAGTGGGTGCCATCAATTCTTTGCCCGGAGATAAAGCAGCCGGGCATGAAGATAACCACACACCTTCATCTAGTGCCAATATTAAGAATGTGCGGAACTAAACCTCTACTACCCCCACATGCTTAATGGCATGATGCACAGTACATCTACATCTTGTAACCTTTACCTTATTTATGTACTTATTTGTTTGTTTATTTATTTACTTGTTTATTTATTTATTTATTTACTTATTCATTCATTCATTCATTCATTCACTCATTTGCTTATGGCTTACTGAACTATTTTCAACAGCTCTAATTATACAGTGCTCAATAACAGGACTATATGGGATAATGAGCCAATCACAATGGCCACCTGGCCAGTACCAATCCCCATTGCTGAACACTCAACACACATCTGTGTGTCTGCAGTTCTTTGTGTCTTTCTCTTCTCCTCTGCGGGCACAGGTATTGCAAGGAGTGCTACAAAATTTCAAAAAGAGATTCAAAAATGCCAGAAACATCAGCCCCTGAGCTATATTGACCTGTCGTGTCACAAAGACAGATTACAAAAAAAGAAGTGAAAAGGATGTGATTGCTATCTTATTTGAGGCACCAGCCAGGCATTTGCCTGTTGTGAACGAAGAAAGAAAACAAATCTGTCATGAACTTTCTATGGACTAAGATGTTAACTAAGGACGTTATCAATTTACAGCCATGTCACATACCTGCATTCACTTTCAGTGCCTGTGCTCTTGCGACGAGGTCAGGTAGCCAATTCTGTGCCTCGCCCACAAACACAGCTGTACTGAGGGCCATGCAGCGCTGTCCTGCTGCCCCAAAAGCGGCCCCAACCAGCTGATTTAGAGTATTTTCTTTATTTGCATCTGCCATCACCACACCATGATTTTTCGCTCCCATATTGCTCTGAACACGCTTCCCATTGCGAGATCCTCGTTCATAAATGTACTTTCCCTGTAAGAACAGAACTTGCAAGGTGGCATACCACACAAAGAACACAGAAAATCCCTTTTAGAGGTATGCAAATACCATACTGACACGAATACAAAATTAATCCCCTTCACAATTTAAATCTTCAGGAAAATCCTACACAGAATATATTTAAGTCACTGTGTAATTATAAGACAACTCCCTTTCTTTCAGATGATGAATATGGACAACATTCCCATCTCATGTTCAGATACACAGAGTAAAAACTCTGTGAGGTATCAAGACAGCACTCAACTTAATGTTGTCTTCAAATTTTGCTCTCGATTACATATAGCATAACCATCTGTTAATGAGATATCTTCCAAAGGATACTGCCTGAAACATACACAATCAATGGACTTTATGTGCACCTCCTCAAGAAAAAAACACACATTTTCCAAACATATGCTTACTGCTAGGTCAGATCCTACAAATGAGATAGCTTTGATGTCCGGGTTATCACATATGAAGCTGACAGCCTCATGTGCACCATGAATCACATTCACAACACCAGGAGGACATCCTGCCTCATTCAACAACTGCATCAGCATCATGCATGCCCCAGGGTCTCGTTCTGATGGCTTAATGACAGATGTGTTCCCCAGAACAATGGCAACAGGAAACATCCACAAAGGAATCATGGCCGGGAAATTGAAGGGCGTTATACCAGCTGTCACACCCAGAGGCAAGCGATATGAGTGGGTGTCCAAATCCTTGCTGATATTGGGCAATGTTTCTCCCAGCTGGAGGGATGTGACACTGCAGCAGTGCTCCACCACCTCTGTAGACATACCAACATAACATGCACATTTATTCCATGTTCTAGTATCCACAAATATTCCAAACATTAACAAGTGCTTCCCACACTTTTCATTCTCCACGAAAACACAGGAATCATGTGGGTTTCCATTTGTCTGAACTCTCAGATTTTTTTTTTAGTTTTCTTTAGTTCCCCATGAATATACTCGGATTGTAAACAGGTCATGAACAGTACCTTCCATATCCTTCCCAATTCATTCCCCATCCGACACTACACACACTGATGTGTCTGCAATATTAATAAATAAATCAAACTAACACATTCTTCATGGAAGGAATATTCCAGCAAATTATGAATGGAAGATGTAAAATTTCTTCTTTCACTATTGAACAGACTGGATAAGAGATGCTAATGAGAATTCAGCATTTGAACACAAGATTATAATAAAATTATGAAATTAGGCAGGTTTACTTCCCACATTTCCAGTACCTGTACCCATGACCTGTCCAGATCTCTAATAGAGTACACAAAGATTCCATATCCAAGCCCAGAAATAACATCTGACACTTCTTCCCAGAAATACTGACTTCCTGTACTATTCATACGGTAGGACAGGCACTCCGCTACTTATGAATGAGTTCAGTTCCACAGGTCTCCTCACAAACTGATTTGTTTGCAAGTACAGCTGCACTCCTGTTGAAAAACAGTCAAATGACTGTCTATCATTCATCACCTCTGTCAAAGTGCTATATAATGTCCTCTTTAGTTTCCATCATAGTAGTGCACCTTTTCTTACTACCACCCTCAACACTTTCAGGCAAATGGATATATTTATAAGTTTCTTTGTACATACAGAAGTTTGAGAATTAAATGTCCATAAGCAAACAAGAGCCTGATTGTATTTCAGACATAGAACAAAGCTGATATGTTTCAACCAGCACAACTATTCTTAAACAATCTTCCACAGTCACACCAACAACTGTATCTTAAACTACGACACCTCACATCAGTGGTCCACATATCTCCAAAAATCTAGGAACTGCCTCAGACTTCCAGCTGCCAGCAGGATGACATGAAGCAAGTTCCATCTTGAAGACCCACAATATTAGGCATAACCATACAAACTTAATTGCCCAGGCAGGCTGGTGCCCAGGATTTGTACACACCTGCCTCAAATTATGCTCTTGAATGGCTCCTGAAGAAGCAGCATTAAAAAAACAGCATTAAATGCAGTCAATACAACAAGCTGCTTATGCAGATATGTTCCCTACCTTATACCTTCTACTTGTAAATGCCACAGCCAGCATTGCTGGTTTTACTCCACTGTAATGATTCTTCTTGTAGCATGACTGTCAGGAAAAGAATGTGATATGCAATGTAAAGTTCACAGACACAATCACAAATTTAAATCAACACAAACCATTGTAAAATTCTCTTAAGCTACTCCTAGGACTTCATTGCTTTAGACACAGGTCTGATCCCAGGCCAGTCCATGTTGAATTTGCAGTGGACAAAGTGGCTCTGAGACAGGTTTCCTCCAAGTTGTTTGGATTCCCCCTGTCAATATCATTCCATCACAGCTCCACGCCCATTCAATAATATGTCAACAATGCTACATATCCTCCACAATGACAGCATTATCATATAGCATGTCACATAAAACACTGCAGAAAGATTCAACAATACAGGCTTATTAAAAGGGATAACTTCTTGAATGTGGAAATCTAAAAACGTGGTATTATTCTGTAATTCTGTATTGAAATTTACATTCAATTAACTAGAATATTATTCCATATAAACTCTGCATTAAATGATCAATTTTCAGCACAAAACCACTCTTTAAGTCTTTCCTTCTTCATTGATGCTGACAAATGCTTGACCACAGGACATATTTTTTACATGCACAAAATTGTTCATTTTCCATTAATGGACACAATTCAGTGTTGCTTTTCTTGTTTCCCTAAACATGGTAGCTTTATCACATAGTAAGACTACGTCTGTTGACACCCCATCAGAATGAAAGGGACACTCTGAACACACTCATTAATGAGTGCAAGGTCACAACATTTAGAACTTACATTGCTTTAAGTTTTTGTAATTTCTCAAGTATGTATTTGTCCAGAGCTGAATTTTTGGCACCCTTTTTTTCCAAAAAGACTGGAAGTGTGCATTTGTAGAGCCCACACAGTCTTTATAATTTGCTGTAGGACATAATGGGTGCCCTGATGGGAAAGTCAGTAGTTTTCCGAGTGAGCCATAGCCTAGTGACCTGTGGGGATTGCTCTGCAGCCATCAACATTGAGATCATCTCCTTCTTCATCTGCACTGGAAGACTGACAATTTCCTCTTTTCATCTGCAGAAAGGGCATCTTCAACTTGGTCAAAGTCATCAAAATTGGTGCCGATGCTGAATTTCACCTGAAAGTTTCACCACATATAACAGCCTCCTCCTCCTCCTCCCCTTGTTCCTTGCTCACTCCCCACATCCTGCTATGTGCTCATTCTTCTAGAAGTACACTAAATTAGTTACAATTTAAATCATCGTTAGCTTTCCCACCCAGAAGCAGTGTCAATCAGCCTGTCAAAGATCTTAACTAAAGTGCATGTGACTCCTCTTTTAAGACAACATATGCAGCATCACTCTCTTCCAAAACAAGACAATTTCATCAACAATGAAACCGAACTCTTGATGCAAAACCACTTGCTTTGACAATACAATTCAGTAATACACAGCAACCATGTTCTACCCTCTCAATTTGCACTCTCTCCTTTGGTAATACAATACAATAAGGTCAGCCACATGCTGCCTGTTGCAATGTACCAAACCAGCCCTAACCAATGAAGAAAGATTCTACTAGTGAAGTCTTGGCTTCATGCAAAATTTCAGGTTCTTCCAGCAGTGTTGCTGAAGAGACATGTTTTTTTTTGGATGTGATGCAGTCACTGAACAAGTAGTTCCCATTGTTTTGAAGGAATACAGTGCCTCCATCTTTAGGGTAAAGTACTCACAGAACTCTCAGCTTCCACTTTCTTAATGTACTATAGACTCCCAGCTTTCTACATGACAGCATTTCACTCCATCGCCATGCATGTTTTCAACCAGTAGGATATTCTGTTAATCTCCTCAGTCAAGACCACATATGGTACACTCTCTATCTTGTTCTTTTCACATTTCCAGCATTCCTAAGGAGTGTCCGTTTGGTAAAAGCAGTGAGAATAAGCACCCAATCAACAATGGCCTGACACTCCTCAGCTTCTTTACTGAACATCATTGCAATTTCACATCCATTCTAGTGGCATTCTTCTCAAGTTTTGCAGAATTACAAGCAGCCTCACCTGCAGAGAGTTTAATTTGTAATACGGTTAAACACAAGATGCTTCCTGAAGACTTAACATGAGACTGCTGCTATGCATGCTGCTCCTTGGGTCCAATGGGTTCCAGCTGGGCAGCACACAATTGTTACTGCTTATTTAAACAAACATGGCAATTAAAAGGAGACCAAACAATTTACAGACATGTCAAAAAAATAAAGCAGTGGCACTGTCTACTACACATAATATTTCATTTTGTGGGTTAAGTTCATATTTTTTCCTAGAGCCAAGACCATTATATAAATAAGCAGAATTGTATGAGGTATCACTGTGGAACACTTTTCTCTCATCTCACTATTCTTTATCATTGCCACCTATTTTATAGCCCTAATTGACACTGTGTTGTTAAATAATCTAATAGCAGCATCACTTACGCAGTCCTCGTAAGACATCCCCCTCAGCATCAATCAACGTCTTGCCCTGTTCTGTTGTGATGATCTTGGCCAGCTCTTTCTGTATGGAACAACAAAATTTCTAATGCTGCTAGTTCATGAATCACAGACACCTTAGAATGTCAGATTTGGGGTTCTCCCAGCACTGTTGCTGAGTTTTCATGTCTTCTGGGATGTGACACTATGCTGCTTGGTGAGCAGTTCTTGACATTTCAAAGAAGCACAGCACCTTAATCTGCAAAATTCAAGTTCTCCATGGAGTGCTTGCAGCTGAACATGAAGGCACCAAAATCCTTTTAAATGTCAGGAAGCACTCAACCAGTGGCATAATGTCACATCCCAGAAGACTTTCATCCACAAGCTACAATGTTATAGGATCAGAAGAACTGTATTAAGCATGAAAGGACAGCAACGACACCACAAAGACTTCACACACTTCCCTAACCAGAGAACTGACCCAGAAGAATTAACTAATGGAAATATCTCTATATTTGTAGCCACAAAACATTTCTCTACATGTACCCTTCACATAACAACTATCACATGCATGATTTCAGGCTTCCGCTGCAGTGTAAATGAGGTGTTCGCTGTTCTGCGATGATACGCAGTGTTGACTGATAGGTAGTTACGAACATTTTGGGACAGCCTGTTGGTCCCACCTTTTAGGACTGTTTGACCCTTGATGATGGGACTGACAAACTTTCCCAGAACGTTGGTAACTAACTGCTAATCAACACTGCATAACATTCCAGAACAGCACGGTCAACAGTTGTCAAGCTGAAACCTTAAATATAACTACTTCAAAACTCATAAAAACATGGAAAAAGCATGTTTGGTATAAAATTTGAGTTCATTTTTCCCTAAGACTCTTGTTGCAAATACTTTTTGCTCCATGTTTAGTGAGTTACACTCAAGATGCATGCTGAAGGGGACATGAGTGTTCATGTAGGGTATCCACTATTAACGTCCGATTTTAAAAATTTAAAATTAAATATGTGCTTGCCAGTGTTCCAGTTATGATAACAAACATGGCGGTGAGGTACATTTCTGTTACTTTCCACCATGAATGGATTTGATTCCTGGCAGGGGCTAAGGTTTTTTTCTTTTCCAAAATATCCAGACTGAATATAGGGCCCAGCCTCCTGTTCAATTGGTAAACAATATTCTTCCCCAAGGAACAAAGCAGCCAGATGTGAGGGTGACCACTCAACTCCTTCCAATGCTGAGGTTAACAATAAAAGGACATGCACACACACGCGCGCGCACGCGCACACGCACACGCACACACACACACACGCGCGCGCGCGCGCACGCACGCGCACACACACACACGCGCGCGCGCGCGCGCACGCACACACACACACACGACACAAACCCACACCACACACACCCCACACACACACC
>Ga0268261_10002172_pt1 | contig 13978 bp, 15 predicted proteins | sample TergutNc150P1_FD_190353 | JGI IMG/M metagenome (GOLD analysis project Ga0268261, IMG submission 190353) | Nasutitermes corniger P1 segment gut microbial community from laboratory colony in Florida, USA - Nc150 P1 (SPAdes) (version 2) | ecosystem: Host-associated > Arthropoda: Insects >... | reverse complement strand
AAGGAGCAGTGAACAGCAAGGTAGCTGGAAATGCTGTGTATGTTTATAGTATTCAAGTGTACCCACAATCCAGAGATTTGAACTAAATACAGTCTACTTTGAGCATCTTAACATAATAGGACCCACTTTTCGCGATTCTTTCCCCTTGTTGGTTTTGAATTTTATTAAGCTGTAAGTTAGCAATCTACCGTGCAACACATGAACAGCCTTAAACTGTGCGAGATTTGATGATCTGTCTGCATGACAATCTTTCAAACAAAGAAGCTTGTTCAGCTGGGTCCGAAAAGTCTAGCTCCATGAAACCAGCATCGCAATTGACTTATGAAAATTAACGTAGGTTGCAATTAAGGTTTAAAGTTAATACGATGAGGATATTCAAGATGCTTGATGTTTTGAGAGGAGTTTGAATTAGTCGTCAGTTTCTGTATTGTAATATTCATGTTTAATTCTTCGAAGTAAAAGCACTTAAATAACTAACTCCTTGAAGCAGAGTCCTTTCCGAGAAGCTAGCAGGTCCCCAACTAGTCAAAAAATTCACGGCATTTTATGAAACCCCAAGATTCATTACCGCGTCCACAAGCCTCTACCACCCGTCCCCATACTCAGCCAGATCAATCCAGTCCATGCCTCCCCATGCTACTTCTTGAAGATCCGGTTTAATATTATTCTCCCAACTACGCCTAAATCACTTAAAATATACCTGCAAAAAGTATCTTACAGAATCATTATTAAATCCCTAAATCCTAAATTTATAATTACAGGGACCATTTAATCTGACATTTAAAAATTCTGAACTCTTTCCACAAGTTGTACTTAAGGGGTTTGCAACGTTCTCGCGACAGTGATCAATTTTCTAAACGTAATTAATCTTCTGCTCATTGTATTGCAGATATAGTGTTTTTGGTGAGGTGAAAGCTCAGGTCTTCATTAAATTTCTTGTACTTTGTATTTATCAAACCAAATTTTATATGCTTTATTGCATACTTTACGCAGGAGCCTCGAGGAGACCTTTAGATCATAGTTTGTTAGTCATATTCATCTGTCTTGTTTGTAATTGTTCATATTTGTTTCTATTATAAACTGCTCGTTGCCCTACTCGGACCTTGCACGGCAGCGTGACAATTACGACTAGTCGCACTTTGTGCATGAGCAAGGGTCAAGCCGACCTACCTAGACTAGCTGTGAATACGCAGTTTTGTCGACACACTTCCCTTCAGGATCCTGTCCGTGACGGCACGGTCGGAACGCAACGCTCCTTTCAACGATCTTAAGACTAATAATTACACTGGATAACTGACTGCCCGAGTTCTATCACTACCATAACCCAAATGCCTGTAGCTACCGCCCGGCCACTCTATTCGTGGGATGCAACAGACTTAAGTGTTGTCAGACGTGGGGTAGTGATCTGGACGGAACACGGCATCTACTCTCGACAGCGGACTCTGAGGCAGCAGGCAGCCGCCCAGAACAGCGGACCGAGAGGCAAGACAGCCGCACAGAACAGTGGACCGTAAGGAAGCAAACATCCGCCAAGAGCAGCGGACCGTGAGGCAGCAGACAGCCGCCCAGAGCAGCCGACTGAGAGGCAGCAGACAGCAGCCCAGAGCAGCGGACCGAGAAGCAGCAGACAGCCGCCCAGAGCATCGGACCGTGAGGCAGCAGACAGCCGCCCAGAGCAGCGGACCGAGAGGCAGCAGACAGCCGCCCAGAGCAGCGGACCGAGAGGCAGCAGACAGCCGCCCATAGCAGCGGACCGTGAGGCAGCAGACAGCCGGCCAGAGCATAGGACAGTGGAGTCAGCGACAAGAGGACCCTTACACGCCGGAAGCAAACTCTCGCAGTGATTCTAGCTCAGTGACAGCTAAATTCTTTGTGTAAGAGTGAGGGTATCTATTTTTTCTTTCCCCTTCCTTCTTTTTACGTCATGTGGCAGTAAATCGCGGCCATGGCCGATTATATATCAGTGAGTGAGGCTTTGAAGCTAGTGAACCCCTTTAAGGAGGACAAAAGTGAAGTATTGGTCTTTATTTCTAACGTAGGCACAGCGTTTGATGTTATAAACCCAGATAATTCAGATGTTCTGTATAACTTTGTACTTACAAGGATTAGTGGTGAAGCTCGAGTTGCAATAACTCATAGAAATGTAGACAGCTGGGAGGATTTAAGAACATTTTTGAAAAACACTTATACAGAGAAGCGTACTCTGGATTTCCATGCCACACAATTGTTCGGGGCGAAACAGGGCAAAAATGATAGTATTTCAGAGTGGATCTAGAACATCCAGAGGCTTAGCTCAAAATTTAGGCAGGCAGCCCTGCATGACTGCGAAGATAATGAACGGGTAGGCATAGTAGCATTAGCAGACAAGTTGAGGAATATATGTTTTGTACAGGGGATATCTTCGGACCGAATACAGACAATTGTCTGTAGTAGGAATGGTAGTACATTCGATGAGATAGCGCAACGGCGCTTGAGAAGGAGAGTGCTATATTTTATAAGAATGAGCGATATAGACAGGGTGCAATTCAGGGGAGGCTAGTGTGCCACATTTACGGAAAAACGGGACACGTAGCAGCTAAATGTTATTTGAAAAAAAGACGTCAGAGTGAACAATTTGGGACAGAGTCGAAGGAAAGTGTAGGAAAACCTTGAGCACCCCGTAAAAGCTATATCAAGTGCTACAATTGTGGAGAGACGGGTCATATGGCCCGGGAATTTAGAAACCCTTGAAGCTCTAAAGGATCTACCCAACTAAGCGGGACGGGGACTGAAGTCAGGTCTCCAATAAGAGCAAACCCAGTATCGGTGCTGTGCATGTAATAGGCAGTAAAAATAAGGCAGCTACTGAATGCATTAGATTGCAAATGGATATCAGTAACGGCCTGAATTATCACTATTGGTGGACATAGGGGCAGTTATAAGCTTAAATAACCCGGATAATTTGGATAACACCAGGAAATTTGATCCTGACGGTAGAGTTAAAATGAAGAGTGTTGATGGGTCCATAATCGAAACTTTTGGGACTGTACAAACTGTCGTGAATATGGACTATTTGAAGATACCTTTCACATTTCAGCTTGCTGGCAAGCAGGTGGAAATTCCGTGCGACGGGATATTGGGTAGATTTCCTTGAACATGCAGGAGCGCAAATTGGTTACGGGTGAGGGACCTTGACGCTGGGGACAGGGAGCAGCAAAATTAGTAAGGCGCTGTCACCGATAAACGCTGGGAGCAAACCCAAGGGAATTCGAAGTTCGGTGCTACCCAGCAGAACGGAACTGATGGTTAGGTTGCCGGTAAAAAAGGGATCTATTATTCGTGAAGCTATTACGGAAAAATATGAAATTTAAGAGGGCGTCTATCTCGCGGGAGCTATTACAAAAATTCAAGCGGGTTACGCCATAACCAGTATCGCGAACACTAACAGTAAGGATGTAGAAATAGATGAACCGGCGTTAGAAGTGGCGGAGATTGAACTCGGGACCGAAGAGCATCCGCAGGAAGGGGATATTAGCGGTAGACCATTAAACCGGGCTGAGGAAGTGTTGAAACAATTAAGATTAGAACACTTAAATACGGAGGAAAAGAAGCAAGTGGAGAAAACATGCGCAGCCTACCAGGACATATTTCATTTGCCGGATGAAATGCTAACTAACACAACAGCAATCAGAGACGAGATACGCATAGAACCGGGTGTGAAACCCGTGAATGTAAAACCGTATCGGTTTGTCAGAGGCACAAAGCAGGAGGTTAGGAGACAGGTAGAGAAACTTAGGCGGGGAGGAATCATAACAGAGAGCAACTCCCCCTGGAATAGTCCCCTGCTCATAGTGCCGAAAAAGGCGGATGCGACAGGTGAGAAAATGTGGCGGTTAGTTCTCTATTACCGAAAGTGAATGAGAAGACAATGGGCGACGCCTACCCTCTGCCTGATGTTACAGAATTTTTGCATCAATTAGGCCAGTCTAAATACTTCAGCTGCATAGACATGGTAATGGAGTGTCATCAGATCGAGGTGGCAGAACAGGACCGCGCTACAACAGCGTTCTGTACCAAAAAGGACATTGGGAATACAAGCGTCTTTACTTCGGGTTAAAGGCGGTCCCAGCTACCTTCCAACATATGATGAACATAGTACTGAGTGGGTTAACAGGGTCGTGGTGCTTCGTGTTTCTTGATGAGATTGATGTGTACGCTAGGTACTTGCCGAGCATGACATTAAATTAAGAGAGGTTTTTGACAGAATTAGGGAGAACCGTTTGAAGCTGAAACCAGAAAAGTGCGAATTTCTGAGGAAAGAGGGCAACTACCTGGGGCACGTAATTTCAGAAAATGGAGCTTCACCGGTACAGGCTAAAACGAGGGTAATAGGGGAGTATCCACCCCCCAGAACTTGAGGCAACTTAGAAACTTTTTAGGCTTAATGCGTTACTACCGAAGGTTTGTGCCGAATTTCAGTCATATAGCGGCATCCCTCCATAAGATACTAAAGAAAGATGCAGTATATGAGTGGACGGTGGAGCATGAGCAAGCTTTTCAGACTTTAAAGGAGGAACTAATAAAACCGCCTGTTTTAAAATATCCCGATTTTAACCAAATTTTCATCCTAACCACGGACGCCAGTGGGAAAGGTATTGGGGCCGTATTATCACAAGGCGAAGTAGGTAAAGATCTCCTTGTAGCTTTCGCTAGCCGTGCCCTGAATCGAGCCGAGAATAACTACAGTACCACAGAAAAGAAACTCCTTGCCATTGTGTGGGGCATGCGGTATTTTGGGCCGTACCTGCATGGAAGGAAGTTTACGGTGGTCACTGACCACATACCTCTCACATGGATTATGAACGTGAAGGATCCGGGGTCCAGATTGCTTAAATGGCGAATAAAGCTAGAGGAGTACGTCTATGAGGTAGAGTATCGTAAGGGGGCGTTGAAGACAAACGCGAACGCGCTAAGCAGAATTAGTATTCTAACAGGGGAGAAGGGAGCACGTGAGAAGAAACGAGAACGCGTCGTAGATGGGAAAACCAAAGCCACTATACTGTATGAGTATCATGATTCACCGATAGGGGACACCGGGACATGAACAAGACATTTAGGGAAATTAGACGAATGGCCGAATATGAAACGCAAAATGGAACAGTATGTGAAACGATGTAATAGTTGCCAAATGAATAAGAACTCGAGTCCCCGAGGCAAGGCGCCAATGGAAATTACAACCACAGCCAGCCAACATTTCGAGAGGTGTGCATTAGATATAGTAGGACCGACTGGGGTAACGAATAAAGGGAACAGGTACATACTAACATTCCAGGACGATTTAAAAGATTTCGTGGCCGCCATTCCTATCCCGACGCAAGACGCGAAGACATTGGCGCGCGAGTTTGTCAAAACGTGGTACTAAAGTATGAAATTCCCGAAGTAATTTTGACCGACCAGGGGGCGAATTTTAAGCGAACTGTTCGCGAGTGTTTGCAGATTACTGCAAATTAAGAAAATACAAACGACTGCTTTTCACCCTGAGTCGATTGGCATCCTCGAACGAGGACACAAGGTCCATGTCCAGTAACTTCGACACTATGTTGCAGAGGACCAGCGAGACTGGGATAAATGGATAGCATACGCCACGTACGTGTATAACGTAACGGCGCATAGGGCGACAGGGTGAGTTATTATTTGGTCACAGAGCGCGCATCCCCACTGCGCTGCAGGCCAAACCTACCCCCAGGTACAACTATGACGATAACGTCAGTGAGCTGAGGGGACGCCTGCAGTCGGCGCACGGCATAACGAGGGAAACCCTGTTGCAAAGCAATGAGAGGAGCAAGCTAGATTACGATACGAAAGCATTAAGCATAGCACTATTGGTGGGAGTTAAAGTCCTTTTCGACGAGAGTGTTCAGAGGGGGAGGTCAAAGAAGCTGAGTGCCAAGTGGGTAGGGCCTTATGTAGTACTTGCGGTGGACGGAGTCAACGCCACCATAAAAAGAGGGCGTAACACGACAAAGGTTCACCTCAACCGGTTAAAACCATTCTTTTAAGACAGTTGGGGAAATGATAGCCAATCGCGAATAGAGGAGTGAAGGGTAAAATTCGCGGGAGGTAAACCCCACTTTATTATCAGGATATGTATAGATAGGTATAGGTACTAATTTTTTCAGTTATGGAGGTCCAGGGGACGCTGTGGCTCCCGGTTGTGCTTGGACTGTTATCTATGACAGGAACTATGGGAGAATGGGGGTTCCATGTCGAGGAGTTTCAAGAATGCCCAGGACTGTTTTATGTGGATAGGGGAACGGTAAACTTGTACAGCACCACGTGGAAGACCCTAATTTACGTCAACTTGGGAGAGGAAAATATAGAAATAGATTCGTTGCGAGTTATATAGGCCATGTCGACAAGTTATGTAACTCTTTGGAAATTAGGAATTGGACAGGGTGCAATCAATTCAGGAGCTCAGTAACCGACCGTTTCCGACACCTAGAAAACAGTGCAGGAATACTGACTGATGTTATTGGTATAAAAAATGGGAAGTCTAGGTGGAAGTGTGGTCTTCTAAATTTTGTGGGTGAAATAAGTAAGGTACTTTTCGGCACTATGGATGAGAATGACGCCGAGTACTACGACGAACGAATCCGTCATTTTGAACGTAATTCTGAGGACACCACTGAACTTCTGAAAAAGCAGGCTTATGTGATTAAATCTACTCTGGGAACTTTGAATATAACGCTAGCTGATGTAACACAAAATGATAAACTGTTAAAGCAAGGGTTAGTAGATAGACTTACATGGACTCACTATCTTCAGAGACTGCCGGAAAACTTACTATTTTTGAAGCTAAGTTCATAATTGAGAAACACATCACCCAAGTAAATAATGCCTTTAACCTTCTACAAAGGAATGTTGATCTGTTACTGGGTAGTGTCCTGTACGCTCAAGCCGGAAAGGTACAGCCGCAGCTAGTTCCTCCCACATTGCTTTCAGAATCTCTACGGGAGAGCCAGGCATCCTTCCCACGGGGCACTATCTTGCCTTTTGCATTGAGCGCAGACCCGGCAAACCTTATGTATAAAGTGTGTGATGTGCAGGTGTACATACAAAGAGGCAAATTGAGTTACATCTTGAGCATACCGCTGATAGACAAGGGGGGATATAAGGCTTATTATTTAGTACCAATACCAATTCAAATAAAGAAGGACAAGCTAGTTTACATCAGGAAGTCTGTTTGGTGCGTAGATAACACAAGACAATATTATTCCTTTATCCCGGATCAGGAACTACAGGTTTGCAAGGAAACTGCTAAAGTACGTGTGTAAGCAAAACAAACCATTACTGTCCAGCTTAACACAAGAAGAATGTGCGGTGCGACTACTCAAAGAACGGAAGACTTGTCTAGGCAGCTGCGAAGTGCATTACGTATATTTGACCAATACTGTGTGGACAAAAATTAATGATAATGAATGGATATATTATGTACCTAGGAAAGATAGTATGACCATTCTCTGTGCAGACAGGGACCCAGTAGACATTCCATTGAAGGGAGCCGGCAGGTTGTCTGTTGACCCGAACTTTAGCAGGGCTACATTACTGCAACCCTTGCACGCAGCTAAGGTAAACAATTCAAACGCTAAGAAACATCGACTAGTGCAGGTCCAGTTACACAATGAATGTTGCGAAGAGCTAGGTACCCGAGTCAATCTGAGTAAACTAAAATTACATTTAAATATTCGGCAAACTGTTTCCCATGTTGATGACTTGAGGTACGCAGGAATTAGAGTGAGAGATTTGGAAATGCACATATTAGAACACGAGTGGAAGGAAAAAACATATTCCTGCACCATGGATATTTTGTTGTTTTGTATATTTTTGTTACATTAGTGTTTGTACATTGTTGTCCATTTGATACTATGTTTAAAATCCAAGGAAACTTGCCGAAGAGTGGCGGGCACGCTCAAATTTCATTGCACCACTAATGCGAACCCAGGATCTGAGGGTTCAGGAAATGTCAACATAAATACTAAAACCAGTAATGAGAGTATCGCTCTCGTACCAGAAGCCGTCCCGCTGCGCACCCTACCACCCTCAGGCAACAAGGACTTTGAATCGGAGACACGCACCTCTCGCCGTCTCCGGTCCAAGCGCTCCTCTTTTTAATCTAGACCAATTTAAGGGGTAAAAGTGGTCTCGCTCGGAGGGGGGAGGTGTTGCATACCTGTATCCAGGAGCCTCGAGGAGACCTTTAGATCATAGTTAGTTGGTCATATTCATCTGTCTTGCTTCTAATTGTTATTTGCTTCTATTGTAAATTGCTCGTCGCCCTACTCGGACCTTGCCCAGCCGCGTGAGTTACAACTAGTTATCGCAGTTTGTGCATGAGCAAGGATCAAGCCGACCCACCCCGACTAACTGTCAATACGCAGTTTGGTCGACACGCTTCCCTTCAGGATCCTGTCCGCGACGGCACGGTCGGAGCGCAACGCTTTTTCCAACGATATTAAGACTAATAAATTGTCTGGATAACTGACTCCCCGAGTTCTATCACTACCACAACCCAAGTGTCTGGAGCTGCCGCCCGCCCAAGGTACTCTTGGGATGCAACAGCTTGATTTCGGGCTTCCTCCACGATGTAGACGAGATCTGCGTTCCTCTGGTATACTACGTAGTTTAGAGTGGTAATTCGTTACCGACGTTGCGGTGCAACCTATCTGTCCCACCTTCAAGGGTCAATAAACCAAAAAAGGCAATTTTCTCTACGCTGCACAGTAGACCAGAAGAGCTCAAATCTGAAATATTATGTGCTTTTCTGCATTCTGCCTGTCTGATGAAATTCCCCACCAGTTTACGTGTTGAGCTAGGCCATTGATGCTGTTTGTGATGCAGATCTCCCTACTTAACCGTTACGTCATCTCTCTTAATACCAAATATTGTCCCCATATTTGATACTGACATCTTTGTCTTATTATCTCACGGAGAGAAACGAATTTTCGCACTGACATAAAGCAGCCAGGATTAAAACCTTCCGGCTGTAGGTCGTGTTTTAAGCACAGGCAGAGACAGCTATGATGTTGCAAATTTACTATGCTTTTTACAAGATCTCCATATGTCCGACACTAGCTGCTCTAACTGAAGTTCTTGCGATTTGCTACGCACACGGACCCACTGTTTTTCGTCTCCTGCTAAAATTTAATAAACACCGCAAAAACCACATCTCCGTAGCTTGGTATGTGGATTATATTGCGTGAGTATTCAGTTTTCTAACTGGAAAAGTAAACCGTCACTGAAAAGAAACGACAGTTAAACAGGTTATTTGTGAGTAGTTCCTACTCCTCAATGCCGTCGTAAAACCCTATACAAAAAAAAGATAGTTGAACTCCCGTCACGTAAGAACTTCTAGAAATACTTGGATACAGTGTTGCACATCTTAGCTTTCATGAAAGGCTAAGAGGTCGAAAAATAATGTACACTTTACACAAACTTCCATTTCATACCTCTGAGAGAACATCGTATGTTTGGGCTAAAAGTTTCAAGGCAATATTCTTGCATACCTTTAGGGTACACAAACACAAAAATTGTGCCAAAGATTCGAATCCTTATGAATTATTATCCGTTACGTAAAAATTAGTATATCGTTTCTTTTTATATAACTAAATGCTGCAATTAACATCCCAAGTATTTTGTATTTTTTTTCTGGATTACCTGAAGATAACTAAGGCGGTTGAAAGGTGTTTAGTAAATAAACATTGAAAATAAGAAAAAGTAGATCTGACTGAAAATTTATTTCGAAATAATCAATTGATTAAAGCTGCATATTGTTGTTTATTGTGAGACTTGTAAGAAATACCCAAACGCACCCTTGGTAAAGATCCACAGTTCCTATTACAGTAGGCGCTATACACAGTTTGTTGGCTCTTGTTCTTTGTAAGTTATTCGCGCAAAAATACGTTTTACATAAAATTTGTAAAGTTGCATTAATAAGGTTGATATTATTTTATGAACACATGCTCACTTTTACACTGTTCAGTCCGTACATTATGATATATTAAAACTCTAGTAACATCAACAAACGCATAATTCTGCAATCTATGTAATCTTTTTATTCCTTCGCTTCTATACGTTTCGGCGCTGTTGCAATTTTCAGGGAGTTTAATACAAAATTTTATTAAAAAATACGCCAATAAATAATTTACAGTAAACAAATATTTCTTATGATGTAATTAGTGCAAGTTTTGGTTAGAATTATTATATTTATAAAATAGTGTTTTTACTGCAGTGATAATATAATTTGTTTGTTGCTATGATTAAACACGTACAAAGCACCGTTAAAATTAGTTCTTGTTTACAAACATATGTACTTTCTTGACTCAGATTTGAACCCGTCTCTGTATACTGTATCGTGTTTGGCCTGTTTTCCATTACACGTCGAATATGAAACAGCATATGGGGACGGGATCAAATTTGGGTCAGGAAACAATATATTTAATGCTGTTCATTTTCCATGCAACTATAAATATAAATTTTAACACAAATATCTTGCACAAAGCCTTGTATTTGCTAATTAATGCTCATAGGCAAGTTGCTCTGCATAACCTTAGCCAATGAACAACTTGATGCACAAATTTTTAATACATTTATTATAATCCTCTACATGTGCATGTTTCGAACAATATCTCGCTCATCCTCAGGAGGTCAAATCGTATTAATACCTGTTGGAACGGCAATAATTATTGTTGTTGATGTAAAATATGCTTGTGTGTTAACGTCGATTCTTACTGCAAACATTTGGTGTGCTCATACAAATCCTAGTAATCCAATTACTATTACGGAAAAGACTATTCATACATTTCCGAACTCTTCCTTTTATCTCCTTCCGTGGCAGATGATATGTGAGATTACACCGAATCCTGGTAGAATGAGAATGTAAACTTCGGAATGCCCGAAGAAATAAAATATGTTCGGCCTTAACTGTTGGCAATCTTCAGGGAGCTAGTAAGTTTCTTAGCATGTGCAGATTATGCTACATCTAATGTGGTAGGATTTCTACATGCGATTAGAATTGTTATTATGAAGACTATACATTACAATTTTTAAAACCAATACTGTGGTTTAAATACATTTAAAACACAGTAGTATAAAATTATTTTAAATTTTCTGTTTACGTTACTGTTGTGTCCAAACATCTACTTTTCAGTCTTTCGTCGAAAGAAGTAAGTATTGGAATCGAATATATTTGTTCAAAACGTGAACAAAATCACAGAATTGAGTCCAAAACTTGCTTCGTTTCACAAATCACTCAAACTTAGATGTGTGGACACAACAGTTACATAAACAGAAAATTGAAAATAATTTTATACTGTATTTTAAATGTATTTCAACCACAGCACTGCTGTTAAGAACTGTAACATTTAATCTTCATAATAACAATTCCAATCATATGTCGAATCCCCACCACACAAAATGTAGCATAAGCTGCACATGCTAAAATAATTTAAGAGCTCCCTGAAAATGTCCAGCAGTTGAGGCCGAAATATGTTGCATCATTAATTAACAAATATTTCTTATATTTTTCTTTTATAACGAACCTAAAGAACAATTTAGGCACACCTGTCACCACACAGAACACTACAGAATATAACCGTATTACCTCACAGGCACAAAACACGACTGCATTTCAGCCCCATATATTTTTAACTGGAATACTTCCGTTACTGATCACAAGCAAAGAACGGTTGGCTTTCTCCAGCGCAAACCACTTCCAATGTCAACTGCAGTATCCGCAGACACTAGTTCTAGTCTAAAGCCGTGATTGAAGAAGATCCTATGAAAAGTTTTGGATTAGGCTTCAGTGTACAACTGAAATGAATATTAGAGTTAAGTATTCAAAATGGACTAAACTAGAAAATAAAAAAGCCGGTGGAGATTTTCTGTGAATAAGATAATGAGATTTCGATATCCCAAAATGAGAGGCAGACTATTTCGAAATCAGATAACAGACTGCTACCTTTCACGAAAGGCAGTGTTTTTTGAGTTAATTTGTGTGTTTGTCTTTAACTGTCACAGACTTACGGATTGGCCAGCGTCTTTCAAGATTTAAGAGATAGTGTCAAATTCTTGTCCTTTTATTCATAATTCGCCAATGCTGTATCAGTCGCTGCATAGAACTGATTGAGCAGATGATTTGGAAATATTACTGCAGGCAATGTTTGCGGTATATTTTACATTAAAATTAAACAGTCTATCTGGAGGAATGGAAGAAAATTACGAAACAAATTGGTTAGGATAGGAAATCGTGTGGCTGAAATTTGTTCTCGCGACATCCCAACTACAAAGCAATGGTACCAACCGTTCAACAAACGGAATAACAGAAGTTTGTAAGTATTTGACTACGTGTTCATTCGTCGATCGTACCCACTTATTTAGCAAATTTTCTTTAAAAAACCCCTCCCATGTTCTCTTGCTTAAATATATTACCATACGACTCCTGTCTACAAGTGTGCATATCACCAGGTCCTCGTATCAGAACAAGCTATACAATTCTCCAGCACAGTGAAAATATTGTCAGTATGCCTCTACAAACTTTTAAGATAATTCAGTTAATACAAGCAAGTTCTACGTTACTATAGAACTTGCAGAAAACACAAGCGCATTTTTTGTTTCGATATCAAAACTCTTATCTGGTTTATTAACACATTCACTGCCAAAAACGACATACTGTCATTTTAGTAATTCCTGCTTAAGGGTGCCAGCGACGACCGTATGTCGTTCTAATTTGTCAATCGCGCGCGCTCCGCTCTTTCAACTCATATCAGCTACGTGACCTTAATTATAGGTGGGAAACTTATACAACAGCTTCAGTATATCTAGCTGACATTATCTTTATCCCTTCATAGTTGATTATGCTTACATTGCGATGTAATGAACCCGTGTTTTTCCTTACGCTCAGAGGGAGATTTGGCGGTCTCTGGTTGCAGTCTATAAAGAATCTTTTATAAGTGAAGTCGCGTGTGTGCGTGATAGTTCATACTTCTCAGTGCAACATGGCATCTAGGAAAAAATACAATTGGCTTTAGAACGGAAGAACAATTAGTTCAAGCGGTGAATGAAATTTTAAATGACAGTGATTCAGATGGAGATAATATTCCCGAATTTTCAAGTAATGAAGAGAGTGAATCTGAAAGTGCAAAAGCGAGTGATAATGAGAGTAACATTTCAATACCGGGCCCTAAACACAGACAGACAGATGTTATTCCAACTACAGGGTTTTCTAAAAATGATCGTGAACCAAGAACACCATCTTTCATAGGAAATCCGGGCGTGAAATTTGCAGTTGAAAATGAAGCAGATGTGAAGAGTTATTTTGACCATTGTATTTCTTCTGAACTCATTGAAACAGTAGTTGACCAGACAAATTTATATGCACAACAACAGATCGAGAAGATGCCTCGTCCCGTTACAAAATATGCACGTAGTGAAGAATGGAAACCAGTAACAGTAATCGAAATGAAAAAATTACTTAGTTTGATTTTTCTAACTGGTATAGTCCCAAAACCAAAATTAGAATTGTACTGGTCAACGAGAGAAATTGTTCGGACTCCAATATTTTCAAAGACAATGTCTAGGAACAGATTTCAACTTATCCAAATGTATCTTCACTTCAATGACAATAATGCAGCAGGAACAAACGAAGGTCCTTTGTACAAAATCCGTACAATTTTAGACATTGTTTTAAATAATTTCAGAACTAATTATATACCAGATAGGGAAATTTCTTTTGATGAAGGTATGCTTGGTTGGCGGGGTCGTTTGCGATTTCGTGTGTATAACCCAAGCAAAATTACAAAGTGTGTCATACTGGTACGGATGGTTTGTGAAAGTTCAACTGGATATATTTGTAACTTGCAGATTTATGATGGTAAATGTGGACCTTTGACTGAAACGGTGGGTTTTCTGCTCCAGCCTTATGAAGGGAACGGTTACCACTTAT
>Ga0268261_10002171_pt1 | contig 13979 bp, 14 predicted proteins | sample TergutNc150P1_FD_190353 | JGI IMG/M metagenome (GOLD analysis project Ga0268261, IMG submission 190353) | Nasutitermes corniger P1 segment gut microbial community from laboratory colony in Florida, USA - Nc150 P1 (SPAdes) (version 2) | ecosystem: Host-associated > Arthropoda: Insects >... | reverse complement strand
GGAGCTATTAATTGCTTAGTTATAAAGATAAACTAGTTTTGTTTCAAATGCAGGAGTTTATTGAAGAAATCGAAAGTTTTCAGAAAAGGTTTGGAAATCAGTACGAAGACTTTATTTCGGATATAGCCTACAAAAACGCACTTTCAATGTCTGCTATGCAGTTGGGGGAAATCAAGAAAAGTCTTTCAGATGAATTTTTGTCTGCTTATGCAACTTACTTTAAGTGGGATGCTTTAAGGAAATTACGAAATGAGTTCGCTCATGCTTATGCAATGTTGGATAATCAAGTGATTTGGGATTTTGCTAAAGAGGATATGCCTGAGTTGAAAGCTGCTATTGAAAAGATTTTATTCGAAGATACTAAACTTTGAATATTTAGATGAGGGCTTGCAAGAATTTATTGATGAATATATGTATATTGAAGATGTGCGCAAGATATATGTTTTGCATAGAGCCATTTTGAATTTACAAAAATCTGTGGACTTAATCACGCTCCAATCATTAGAAGAAAATAAGCGAAAACGTATTGCAACCAACCCCTATGATTTTAGGTTGGATGCGACACTCTGTGATTATGTGATTTTGTTAGTAGAAAAGAATAATATTACACAAGCAGAAGCATTTAGGTTTGGTTTAGAAAAACTAAAAACTAGTTGGGATAGAGATGCTGCAATAAGAAAAAAGATAGCGGAGTTGGAATTGACGTTAAAAAAGGACTGAAAAGTCCTTTTTTGTTGGGAAAATGTACATGGAATGATAGGGGGAGGAAATGATAGAGAAACAAAATAGTTTTCGTAAGGTATTATTTGAACAAATGGTTTGCAGAGCAGATTTAGTTGAAGTAGGATTCAGACCCAATCAAGCAAACTTTATGGTTAGGGAAGCAAAAAAATATTTGTATAACGTGGAAGGTGTTGAGTTCTACGGAAATCCTCAGGTGAAGGTTGTACCCGGTCGAATAATTGAAAAGTTATTCCATGTACAACTTGTCGCGCAAGATGTAAAATAAAAGAACCATTCAACCTCATTTTTTTGGAGAATTATGGCAAAAATACAAAATGTGTATCAAGATAAGAAAACAAAAAAATGGTTTTTCAAAGCCTACTTAGGAGTGGATAGCGAAGGAAAGAAAATACAGAAAACAAAACGTGGGTTTGCGTCCCAAAAAAAAGCAAAGTACGCCTATGACCAATTCATGCTAACTCATAATTTCAATCATGATTTGAGTTCGATTCTTGGGTCAGCAAACCAGCTTACCTTTGAAGAATTTTATAAAATACGTTTTGTAAATTGGTACGAAAAAACTGTTAAACGTACAACTTTTGAGAATGCTCAATTTATCTACCAAAAGAGGCTGCAGTATTTCTATCACATTAGAGTTAAAGATATTTCTAGTTCTGATATTGAAGATTGGCTATTCGAATTATCACAAACTATTTCTAGAAACTCAAGAAATAGTAAGGATGGAACTCTATCAATGACATATATTAATAGAGTTTTGGCGCATTTGAGGATTGTTATGAAACGTGCTGTGAGCGAAGGATTGATAGCCCATAACCCAGTTGATGATGTGACACCACTTCCCACTGATAATAAGAAAGTTGATTTTTGGGAATTGGAAGAATTTCAAAAAGCAATGACTATGTTTGATGGAAACAATATACAAAGCATTCATAGAAAAATAGTTTATGAATTACTTTTCTTCTCGGGTGTAAGGATTGGGGAGCTACAAGCGTTAGCTTGGACTAAGGTGGATTTTAAAAAATATCAAATAACTATAGAAAAAACACTTATCTATAATGGAAAGCGAGATTATTATTTCTCGACACCTAAAACTCAAAATGCTTATAGAACGATAGGAATCGGTAAAGAATTGATGAACAGATTAAAACAATGGAGAGAACTCCAAAGTATGATAGGTACATTCGAGTATGTTACTCAAATTGATGGGTCATTTACTCCTTCCTATTCGTTTGCGAATTGGTTGAAGGAAGCTGCGAGGAAAGTTAATGTTAAGCCAATTAAATTACATGCTTTACGACATTCTCATGTAGCTTTCTTGATTGAGCAGGGTGTACAGCCTTTGTTAATTCAAGAAAGACTTGGTCATGCGAATATTAATATTACTCTTGGGACTTACGGTCATTTGTATGCAAAATCAGATAATTTGATAGTGAATGTTATTGATAGTGTTTTTGAGAACTAGTTATTATATTCGATTTTCTTATGAAAACGAAGGTGGTAGATGAGTAGTTTGTTTACCAATTTTCTACCAAAAATTTTAAGAAAGTTGTAGTATAAGGGGTTTGTGGTATGTTTTTCCTACAGTTTAAGATGTTCCGTAACTAAATCAAATCCCAGTAAGGCTCGTTCAAGACTTACTGGGATTTCTTTGTTATTATAGCAAAAAGAGGTGATAAACATGGGCACATTCGGCTTTTCCTATATTGGCTTAATTTATATGCTGATGATTGAAGTACCAAACATCCTATGGGCAAAAAACAAGCCAGAAGGCTACGACCCGTCGGATGAAAACAAGATATTACTGATTTTTGAGCGGGTCGGTCAAGTGCTTTGCACGACAAGTATCTTATTTTTCCGCGATACCAACCCTGATAAGTGGGAGGCGTGGTTGATTTGGTTCTTTTTATCTGCCGCACTCATGCTTATTTATGAGGGTTACTGGATAAGATATTTCCAAGGGGACAAGACTTTAGCGGACTTTTACCGACCTTTTTGTAAAGTTCCAGCACCGGGAGCGACCCTGCCTGTCCTTGCGTTTTTGCTGCTAGGCATTTATGGCAGACTGATTTGGTTGATTTTGTCCTCTATTATCTTAGGAATTGGGCATATCGGCATTCATTTTCATCATATTAAGAAGGTAGGATTGTAGATGAGCATAAGAAATGTAACAGTGGCAGATGCGAAAGAGATAGTGCGGATTAATATTGCTGGTTGGCAAAGGAAGAGGAATTGGCAAGTAATTAATCAAAGCAACTCTAGAAGAACTCAAGAAACGTGGTAAGAAAACCATGCTAGTGCAAGTTTTAGCAGAAAATCATCCATCTGTTTCTTTCTACAAAATCTAGGCGGAGTTGAAGTCGGACAGACGACATTTGTCGAAAATATCCGCAACTTGTTTTGGAGTTTAACATAGAAGAAAGCGAGAAGTAAACATGGAAAATTGGCAAGATAACCGCATTTTATCAGCGAAAGATGGCACTAATCCAATGTTGCTGGCAGAAATGAAAGCAGGTTACGCCGTCTTTGGCGATGTGCAATTCCTTCCGGGGTATTGCGTTTTACTGCCTAAAAAGGAATACCGCGAGCTAAATGATATGCCACTGGAAGAACGCACGCAGTTTTTGCAGGACATGAGTGTGCTTGGCGATGCGATTAAAGAGGTTTGCCAGCCTTTGAGAATGAATTATGATATTTTGGGGAATACGGACAACTATGTTCATGCCCACATTTTTCCACGATATGATTGGGAGGATGAAGTTCGACGGAAGAAACCTGTTTGGTTGTATCCTGAGGGGAATTGGATTGGTGGGGAGTTTGATTATTCGGAGGAACGGCACTTCAAACTGAAAGAAGCAATTTCTAATGAATTAAAGAAAAAAAATCCTTGACGCCAAAACCACAATGATGTATTATATACAAGTTGAGAAAAGCAGAAGTACGCACTTCTCGCCTGAGTAGCCACTGGCTCTGGGCAGATAAGATTTAAGGGAAACCTTGACCTATTGCGGACTTTTGTGTGTAAACACAAAGGTTTTTTCTTTTGTTTTTTGAAAATAGATTATATGTAAAGAGGTGTATGACCATAGCTAGAGATATGATGGTAAATGACGGTATTCGCGCTCGCGAACTACGTGTGATTACTGACGATGGTGAACAACTTGGCGTGATGGCGACAAAAGACGCTTTAGCACGAGCGGAACAAGCAAATCTTGATTTGGTATTAGTTTCGCCACAAGCAAAACCACCGGTTGCAAAAATCATGGATTACGGTAAATTCAAGTTTGAGCAACAAAAGAAACTGCGTGAACAACGCAAAAATCAAAAAATTGTCACAATCAAAGAAGTACGTTTAAGTCCTTCGATTGACGATAACGACTTCAACACAAAGTTGCGTAATGCGAGAAAATTCCTTGAAGCAGGAGACAAAGTAAAAGCGTCTATCCGTTTCAAAGGACGTGCCATTACTCACAAAGAAGTTGGTCAGAAAGTTCTTGAACGCTTTGCTGCTGAAACTGAGGATATTGCCAACGTTGAGCAAAGAGCAAAAATGGACGGCCGTAGTATGTTTCTACAGCTTGCGCCAAAAGCAGACACTAAAAAATAACCCAAAAAATGTAGGAGGATTTTCCAATGCCTAAACAAAAAACACACCGCGGATCAGCTAAACGTTTCAAACGTACTGGTAAAGGCGGATTGAAACGCGGACGTGCATTTACATCTCACCGTTTCCACGGTAAAACTGTAAAACAACGTCGTCAATTGCGTAAAGCACGCATGGTATCAGCAGGCGACTTCAAACGTATTCGTCAAATGCTTTCAGGCTTGAAATAAGCAAAGGTGTTCGTCAAGACGTTTAGAACCGTAGAAAAATAAGAAATTTTAAGGTTCTGTGCGAAGCACAGGTTCTAAAATTTTGTTTTTTCCTAGGTTCTGGCTTGTAAGAACCCGTCTAACCCAAACAAGAAATTAACTAGAAAAACTCGAAATATCAGGAGGATATTAACATGGCACGTGTTAAAGGTGGAGTAGTTTCACGCAAACGTCGTAAACGCGTATTGAAACTCGCTAAAGGTTACTACGGTAGCAAACATACATTATTCAAAACAGCAAAAGAGCAAGTCTATAACTCATACGGATATGCTTACCGCGATCGTCGTCAAAAGAAACGTGACTTCCGTAAATTATGGATCCAACGTATCAACGCAGCAGCTCGTATCAACGGATTGAGCTACTCTAAAATGATGAACGGCTTGAAAAAAGCTGAAATCGAAGTAAACCGCAAAATGTTGGCTGACTTAGCAGTAAACGATGCAGCAGGTTTTGCAGCATTGGCGCAAAAAGCTAAGGATGCTTTGAAATAAGACAAGAATAAAAGCGATGAAATCAATTTGGTTTCATCGCTTTTTTTGAGCAGATTTGTGGAACTTTCGTTTCTTCGACAATGAATCATTGGTATAATGGAAAATGAAGAAAATGAAAAGGAAGGTAAAGCACATGGGGAATTTTGAGAACTTTCCAAAGGAATTTGAATATATAGCTAAAATCGGTCAAATAGCTGAAAGCCTGATATTTATTGACCCTGCATCTGCAATAGCCAAATTTCGCTTATTTGGAGAAAAGGTTACACTTGTAGTTGCAAGCATTGAGTCATCAGTAGATCTTTCTAAGGTTAATCAAGTTGAGAGAATTGATGTTCTGAAAAAGTATGAGTTGATTAGCCAACCTGTAGCAGATACTCTACACTTGTTGCGTAAAATGGGTAATGATGCGACACATATAGGTACTGGTACACATGAACAGGCATTACTTGCAGATAAAAAGTCCTATTTTCTTTTGGTTTGGTTGGTTTCGATGTATGGTGTAGGTGGATTTTCTGCTAAAGAATACAATCAGCCAGTAGAAGAAAAAGGGAATACAAATCAAGAAGACATAATGGCATTGAAGGCTCAACTTGATGCAAGTCTTTCTAAAAACGAAGCTTTGCAAAGCTCTTTTGATAAGCAAATGCTAGAAAAAGAAGCACAGCACAAGGAAATGACCCAAGAAGCCATTGAAGAAATGAAAAAAGAAATGGCTAATCTTTCTATGCAGGAGCACAGAAGGCTATTCAAAGAACAAGCTGAAAAAATATTTACATCAGAAGAAACGATTGAAAAAGCATTAATTGAACAGCTAACTAGACACGTTTCACAATGGACATATAATGAAAAACTGAAAACAGAAGAAGATTTGTGGGAGAATTTTCGACAGAAACTTCAAGCAAATAATCTTAATATTTTAGGTGAAAATCCTCTCACTGACCAAGAATTTCGTCAGGTACAAAACCAATTGAATTTTGCTAATTTTTATGAAGCATCCAAATGGCTAACAGGAGAAAATGGAATTGCAAAAGTTCGAGTGCAAAGAGAAGATGCTTCTTTAGGCACAATCATGTTATCGGTCTTGTGGCGTGAGGATATTGCTGGTGGGCATTCTTCTTATGAAGTGGTCAATCAAGTGGCAAAAAATAAGCAACATGACTTGGATAGAGATAGACGATTTGATGTTATCCTGCTTATTAACGGGCTGCCGATGATACATATTGAGCTAAAAAACAAGGCGCATTCTTATTATGATGCTTTTTATCAGATTGATAAATACATCGAAGAAGATAAGTTCACAGGTATCTTTTCGACTACTCAGATGTTTGTTGTTTCTAACGGTACCAATACGCGTTATGTAGCAGCAAGAAGGAAGGATTTTAGGAAACAAAAGACCTTTCTTTCCACTTGGGTAGATGAAGGTAATAATCCAGTGAATGATTTGTTCGACTTTGCTGAGCAGACATTATCTATTCCGCAAGCGCACAAGATGGTTACACAATATTCAGTTATTGATAATTCTGCCAAAGCTTTGATTTTGCTTCGTCCTTATCAAATTCATGCGATTGAAGCAGTTCGTCAGGCTTCAAAACAGCAAAAATCAGGATATATTTGGCATACTACAGGGTCGGGGAAAACATTGACCTCTTATAAAGTGGCACGTAATTTACTGCAAATTCCTTCTATTGAAAAGACGATTTTCATTGTTGATAGAGTGGATTTAGACCAGCAGACTTCAAGCTCATTTACTTCGTATGCTGAAAATGATGTGATTGACGTGGACCAAACAGATGATGTCAAAGATTTGATGAAAAAACTGCGTAGCAATGACCAAACCTTGATTGTTACAACCATTCAAAAACTCAATATCATAATGAAAAGAGCTACCGAAAATCAAGACAAGCCTGCCTACAAAAAACTACATCAATTAAAAGTAGCCTTTGTCGTTGATGAATGTCATCGAGCGGTTTCTAGTCATAAACAAAAGGAGTTGCAACAGTTCTTTATCAATTCTCTATGGTATGGATTCACAGGAACGCCAATCTTTAAAGAAAACAACAAAGATGCTTATGGCAATTTAGCACGGACTACCAAAGAGCAGTATGGCGAATGTTTGCATGAATACACGGTTAAAGAAGCCATTCATGACAAGGCGGTTCTAGGTTTTCAGGTAGAGTATAAGCGTACTTTTGATAGCGAAGAGTTAGAACTGAGTGGAGCAGATGAAGTTTCCAGAGAAAAGAAAGTTGACAAAATATATTATGAGAGTCAAGAACACATGGAAAAAGTGGTTCATCAAATCATTAATCTTTCCAGCTCCAAGCTCAATCTAAAGGCAGGTGTAGGAAATAGCTATGATGCTATATTCACTACATCCTCTATTTCGCAAGCAATTAAGTATTATGAAATGTTTTGTGATGTTAAAAAAGGAACTTCAACGATTAAGGTCAAGAAATCTATTCAGCGTTACATTCCAGATTTTCCAAAGGTTGCGATTACTTATTCCATATCAGAAAATGAAGAAAGCTCTGTTGATAATCAAGAACACATGAAAAAAGCTATCGCTGATTATAATCAACTATTTGGCACAAGTTTTGGATTAGACACTCTTCGTGCTTATAACGAGGATATTAATGCACGTTTAGCAAGGAAACGTGAGAAGTTTGCAGATAGGAAAGAGCAGCTGGACTTGGTGATTGTCGTAGATAGGTTATTAACTGGTTTTGATGCCCCTTGTCTATCGACTTTGTTTATTGACCGCAGACCTATGGCACCGCAAAATATCATTCAAGCATTCTCTAGAACCAATCGACTGTTCGACAGCAGCAAACGTGTCGGGCGGATTGTTACTTTTCAATCTCCTGCTTGGTTTGAAGAAAGTGTCAAAGAGGCATTTTTCTTATATTCAAATGGCGGAGAGGAAGATGTTTTGGCGCCAAGTTTTGAAGAAGCCAAGAAGAAATTTATTCAAGCCATTCATGACCTCAAATTCACTATGCCAAATCCTAAAGAAATCGTGATAGAACAGATGAGTGATAATCAAAAACGTAAATTCGCCAAAGTATTCCAAACATTCGATAGAAGTTTTAGCGATATTCAGGTTTATTCTGAATATGAAGAATTAGCCGACCTGTCAGAAGAAAAGTTGGAAGAATTAAGGCAACAAGTAGAAAATTCAAGCTTTCAAGTATCAGAAGTAGGTCAACAAGCAGATAACGTGCTTAGATATCTACTGAAACCAGCAGAGTTAGAAACCTATCAGGCTATGTATAAAGATGTGCTTGCTGCTATCAAACCGGTGATAATCGACCCAGTTGACCCTCCTGTCATGGTTGATTTAGACTATGAATTAGAAACCATGAAAGTGGATGAAATTAACTACGAATACCTTCTCCATCTCATTCAAGCCCATGTCACTGGTATCATGCAAGGTGTGATGAATGCCCAAATGGCTGAAAAAGACAGTAAGGAAATCACTGGTTATATTGATGATATTGGCAAGAAAAATCCTCAATTGGCAGATAGCATTCGTCCGATTTGGCAAGAAGTACAAGAAAATCCGCAAAAATTCCAAGATGAAGATATCTTAGATTTGATTGAAACAAGCATAGAAGAAAAAGTAGATGCCAAGCTAGAAGCATTTGCACAAACTTGGGCAGTAGATAAGGTCGCATTGGATTTTGTGGCTAGAAACTATCGTCCCGGTAGAAGTGAGCAGGCGGGAGAAAAATCCCTTTTAAATTCTAAAGACTATGCTAGCTACAAGGAAAGAAACGAAAATCCACTTAATAAACTGAAATACAATGTTACCCTACCAAAAGAATATAAGAAACTAATGGAAGAAGAAATTCTTCCACTACTAAAACGTTAGGAGCAATCAATGGCTACTGAAAACAAGCAAACTCTATACCAAGCACTATGGAACTCAGCGGATATTCTACGCTCAAAAATGGATGCCAACGAATACAAAAATTACCTATTAGGGATCATCTTCTATAAATATCTATCAGACAAGCTATTGGTTCATGCAGCAGACCTGCTTGAAGAAGAAAGCGAGCTGGATTTAGAAAAAGCTCAGGAAATCTATGAAAATGGCTATAATGACCCAGATACTCAAGCAGATTTATTAGAGGCATTAAAGCAAGAATTTTCATATAGTATTGAGCCACACTTGACTTTTTCTGCACTTTTTCAAGCAATCTCAAGAGGCGAGTTTCAATTAGAGGATTTGGCACAGGGATTTTCTAATATTGAGCGTTCTTCTCATACATTTGAGAATATATTTGATGATATTGACCTCTACTCTAAGAAGCTTGGAGCTACACCACAAAAGCAAAATAGTACGATTAGTGATGTCATGAAACAGATTGCCAGCCTTGATTTTGCAGGACATGATGGGGATATTCTTGGCGATGCTTATGAATATCTCATCTCGCAATTTGCTTCAGAATCTGGAAAGAAAGCAGGAGAGTTTTATACACCTCAAGCTGTTTCTCGCCTGATGACACAAATTGCTATTACAGGTAAAGAAGATGTCACAGCGTTTACTGCTTATGATGCAACGATGGGTTCAGGTTCCTTACTACTCAACGTGAAGCACTATTCTAAAAAACCTAATGATGTCATTTACTACGGTCAAGAACTCAATACTTCGACATATAACTTGGCTCGCATGAACATGATTCTCCACGGTGTATCTATCGGCAATCAGCACTTGCACAATGCTGATACTCTAGACCAAGACTGGCCAGTGGAAGAGCCGACGAACTTTGATGCAGTGTTGATGAACCCTCCATACTCAGCTAAATGGTCAGCAGCACAAGGTTTCCTACAAGATGCACGCTTTTCTAACTACGGTGTTCTGGCACCAAAATCGAAAGCTGACTTTGCTTTCCTACTTCATGGTTATTATCATTTGAAGGATAGTGGTACGATGGCGATTGTTTTGCCTCACGGCGTCTTGTTCCGAGGTGCTGCAGAAGGAAAAATCCGCCAGAAATTGTTAGAAGAAGGGGCAATAGATACCGTTATCGGTTTGCCTGCTAATATCTTCTTTTCGACAAGTATTCCGACAACGGTCATTATCCTCAAGAAAAACCGCGCCAATCGTGATGTTTTCTTTATTGATGCTTCGAGCGAATTTGATAAAGGGAAAAATCAAAACACGATGACAGATAAGCACATTGAGAAGATTTTGGATGCTTATAACAAGCGTGAAACGATTGAAAAATTTGCTCATAAAGCAAGCTTTGAAGAAATTCAGGAGAATGATTTCAACCTGAACATTCCTCGTTATGTTGATACTTTTGAGGAAGAAGAAGAGATTTCTTTGAGTGAGTTGTCGCTAGAGTTTGGGAAGATTGATGAGGAATTAATGCAAACCAAGGCAAATCTAGTAGAACTTTTAAGCGAATTGGTTGGTACGCAAGACGATACGAACAAGCAATTGGAAGATTTTCTTCAACATTTTCAGAAAGCAGGTGAATAGCAAATGAAGGATTTCTTATATCAGTTAGTTTATCAAAATGAGGAAACTGGCGGTATTTATGAAAAGGCCTTGGAACAGCCAAACAATCCCTATTTTTCACTTGCAGTTTCACGAGTGTTGGCAAGAAAAATGGGAATAAAATTTCAAGATTTGCCAACCATTCCAGAAGATGTTGATGAAAAATATCTGTTTTATGCTTGGTATAAAGAATATGACCACATGCTAGAAAACACTTTTTTTACTCATAAAGAAACAAGTCACGATATTGATTATACTTATCCATTTTTTGAGGATGAGCGCAGTGTTCCTTTCTTTTTATCTCTTTTCTCAGACGCAATCTTGACAGAGAGTGAGAAATTGCGAGAGATTGATGTTAAATTTATTGGTTGGTCAAATCCTGAAGTTGTTGAATTATTGGATTTCGTACAACTTTATCAAGCGCCTAGAGAGTTGATTCAAGCAGAAATTAAAGAAAAAGAAAAACGGGACAAAGAAATTGATAGTGAAATAATAAAAAAACTGTCGGAGCGAAAATAGGATAATGAGGAGGATTTCGAATAGATGACAATTAATGAAAATGCAATGAAAACTCCGAAGATTCGATTTGCTGGATTTACTGACGCTTGGGAACAGTGTGAATTGGGAAATGTAGCCGATATTGTCGGCGGTGGAACTCCAAGTACAAGTAATCCAGAATATTGGAACGGCGAAATAGATTGGTATTCCCCAGTTGAGATTGGCGAACAAATTTATGTCTCTGGAAGTCAGAAAAAAATATCTGAGCTAGGTTTACAAAAAAGTTCAGCCAAAATCTTACCTGTTGGAACTGTTCTTTTTACTTCTCGTGCAGGCATTGGAAATACTGCGATATTGGCAAAAGAAGGCTGTACTAATCAAGGGTTTCAGTCAATCATTCCTCATGAAAATGAGTTAGACAGTTACTTTATTTATTCTCGAACACACGAATTGAAACGCTATGGAGAAGTGACTGGAGCAGGCTCGACCTTTGTCGAAGTTTCAGGAAAACAAATGGCAAAGATGCCTATCCTACTTCCTAAAGTCGAAGAACAAAGAAAAATCGGGGGCTTTTTCAAGGAACTCGACCATCTCATCACCCTTCATCAGCGTAAGTTAGATTTGCTGAAAACATACAAAAAGGGAATGTTACAAAAGATGTTTCCGAAAGGTGACGAAAATATTCCAGAAGTTCGATTTTCTGGATTTACTGACGCTTGGGAACAGTGTAGGTTGGGAGATTTAGCTAATATTGTTCGTGGTGCAAGTCCACGACCAATTCAAGACCCAAAATGGTTTGATAATGACAGTGATGTAGGTTGGCTTAGAATTGCTGATGTAACTGAGCAAGATGGACGAATTCGTTATTTAGAGCAAAAGATTTCAAAGCTTGGGCAGGAGAAAACTCGTGTTCTTACTGAACCACATTTGCTGCTTAGCATAGCAGCAACAGTCGGAAAACCTGTTGTGAACTATATAAAGACTGGCGTTCATGATGGATTTTTGATATTTCTAAATCCGAAATTTGACAGAGAGTTTATGTTTCAATGGTTAGAGATGTTCCGTCCACTTTGGCAACGTTATGGTCAGCCAGGAAGTCAGGTTAATCTTAATTCCGATTTGGTAAAAAATCAGGAAATCTTCTTGCCATCAAAAGAAGAACAAGAAAAGATTGGAGATTTTTTTACTCAAATAGACCATCTCATCACCCTTCATCAGCGTGAGTTAGATAAAGCCAAAGAATTGAAGAAAGCCTTGTTACAAAAGATGTTTGTGTAACTATTTTGCAACATCAACTATTGGCTGTTTAGGAAAGAAATAGCTGATAAACAAAATAAGTTTTTGGATTTTACTCCAAAAACTTCTTTTTGTTATGAAGTTTTTGGATTTCATTCCAAAAACTTTTAATTTTCGTTCTTTTTTGCTATACTCAACTTGAGGTGAAAATATTGAAAAATAGAGATTTGATCAATCGACCAGAATATTTGGACAAGTTGATTCAGAATAAAGATGTTGACTTGGTAAAAATCATCACAGGCATTCGTAGATGTGGCAAATCAAGCCTATTGGATTTATTTGAAAATCATTTGCTTGAAATAGGTGTGCCACCAGCAAATATTATTCACATGAATTTAGAATCATTAAAGTATAGACACCTTCATGATTATTTGGATTTTTATGATTATATTGCCAAACAACTTAACGTGAATGAGCGTTACTATCTAATCTTTGATGAAATACAAGAAATTCATGGATTTGAAAAAGCAATTGAATCGTTCAGAATTGATTTTGACGTGGACATTTATATCACAGGCTCGAATGCTTACTTACTTTCTTCAGAATTTTCGACTTTGCTTTCGGGGAGATATGTTCAAATAAAGATGCTTCCACTTTCTTTTCGAGAATTCTTGGACTTTTATGATTTTTCCAAGTTTCCAACGATTGAGCAAAAGTTTGATAAATATTTACAATTCGGTGGTCTGCCTATCCTAAGACAATACGAATTTGATGCGAAACGGAGCTTTGAAGCCTTAGAAGGGATTTACTCGACGGTTGTTGTAAAGGATATTTTAGATAGAAATGAATCGATAAATGGTCATATTCTTGAAAAATTGATGCGCTTTTTAACAGCAAATGTTGGAAGTATCAACTCACCCAATAATATCGGAAATGTATTAACGAATGAAGGGGATATAAAAGGAAAGTCCACTTATACAACGAAAACAGTATCAAAATATATTGATTTGCTTGAAAAAGCCTATATTATTTATTCTGTAAGGCGATTTGATGTCAAAGGCAAACAATTGTTACGCACACTTGGAAAGCAATATATTGCTGATTTAGGATTTCGCTCACTTTTGGTAGGTTACGACAATACAGATAGGGGACACATTTTGGAAAATGTCGTTTATCTTGAGCTCCTTAGACGTGACTATACTGTCTATATAGGAAAAGTTGGGGAAACAGAAGTAGATTTTATCGCTGAAAAAGCAGATGAGCGACTTTATATCCAAGTGACAGAATCCATGCTTTCCGAAGATGTAAGAAAACGCGAATTAAGACCACTACAAAACATATCAGATAATTTTGAAAAAATCGTCTTATCAATGGATAGAAGCTTTATTAATTCATACAATGGCATCAAATCATTAAACGTGATTGATTGGTTGGTTGAATAGATTGTGGTGTTGCGGAAATAAGTTGTTTTATTGGTTTGTTGATGAGTAGTATTAGAGCAAAGCGTTAACGCTTGGGAACAGTGTGAATTGGAAAAATTATCCAATAGATATGATAATCTACGAGTTCCAATAACAGCTTCCGAGCGTATCTTTGGTACGACACCATATTATGGTGCAAATGGAATTCAAGAT
>Ga0268261_10002170_pt1 | contig 13984 bp, 9 predicted proteins | sample TergutNc150P1_FD_190353 | JGI IMG/M metagenome (GOLD analysis project Ga0268261, IMG submission 190353) | Nasutitermes corniger P1 segment gut microbial community from laboratory colony in Florida, USA - Nc150 P1 (SPAdes) (version 2) | ecosystem: Host-associated > Arthropoda: Insects > Digestive... | reverse complement strand
CATTATACAGTAGGGTTACCGAGTTATATAATTTAAGGGTTTTTAAATACTGAGGTTCGTTTTACATTATTAAAGAATTTGTAACTGAAATATACAAAGTTAATGACAACGGTAATAAATTTTTATATGAATCTTCAGTGTATATATATATATATATATATATATATATATATATATATATATATAACTGTAAATTATGATATCTCATTATTATGGTGAACAACACAATATGCACATTTGACTTCTATGTGCGGTTTTTATACGAAATCTGACGGTGGTCTGTGTAAAGGATGGAAAGTATAAAGCTTAAAAATTGAAATAAATTAGAGAGCTGTGGTTAGACTGAACATTGGTTTGTATCGGATGATAACAGCAGCACAACGAGATGACAGTCATCAGAGTAACTGTAATGGGCTGAAACCAGGTGTTAATATTGTTACAAGAGATCTGTTTGAAAACGAACTGTTTGCTTTACAGGAGATGGGGCAGTTAGAGCAACAGAATACACTTGTTTAGGTCGAGTGACCGAATTCAAATACGGGGCAGAACTGGGAGATGCTTTCGGAAGAAGCAATTCTATCAACTCTCTCCAAAATATTGGTATGTCAAAAACGTATTCTAAGTTCCCAGTAAGTGTAATATTTTTAAGAGAGGCATAAAAAGCGGACAGCTACGTATTTCAAAAGATGTGTCTAGCTTTCTTAAAGATATATATCGATGTTTATGCATGTAGCTACAATCATTTTTTTACGTTTCAATAAGTGAATGGCCTTTTGACAGAAAAATTTCGGTTATTTCAACAATTCTATGCTCCGATACATTCACTTATTCTGGGAATATTCTTTAGGGGAACCGTGTGGTTTCCTTCCTGATGGTGATGCTCTTGTTTTTGTGGATAACCACGCCACCCAGAGAGATGGCCCACCTATTCTTATGTACAAAGACTCCAAACTTTACAAGGTAAGACATCTGTAACAAATTTTTTACGTGTACAATTTTATTAAATTTAAAGAAAATAAATTTCAAATCTACTTTGTTCCAAAATATGCGTTTTTTATCTTTAATTAAATTGGACTACTTGCATAAAAATGTGTAATTGGGAGAATCGGTCTGCTATGATATGACGACATATTAGTGTGTGATCAGTGCACAGCGTTAAGTGATAATGCAGTGTGTTCATCGTTAATATTCGATTGATCAAAATTGATTTTCTTATGGGACCCTCGAATATGAACTCATCACATTGTCGCAAGATGTTCTGTATCAATAATCGAACGACGCTGCACTTTATATAGAAGTACATGTGACCTTAATGGTACCTCTGGAAACCTGAAAACATTCAACAGATAAGTCAGCATCTTTCCGATCATTCGTTGAGCAATCCTAGAAACTCATTTTAGTGATCTCTGTAAATATATCAGTACCTTCAAAAGACTGTTACGCCATTAACTCAGTATGCTGGGTAATGAATAGAAAATTATTTTCGGCCACGTTTTTAAGGAGCGAGTTAAAGAAATGTAAGTTCTGACTTTAAGGTGCGGTAAGGCTACCGACCTTTCATTGCAGGCTCAGAATATTCCTTTACATAACTTGGCGTGTTCCAATTGAAAGGCACAGATTTTAATTAAATTATGACTGAGTTGGTTGAGGCATTGCGCTACAAGCAGGAATATCGAGGGTTCGATTACCGATGGGGTCATGGGAATTTAAATTGACTAATTCCTACCGGCTTATCATATTCCTGGTGTCGAATCAGCTTCTAACAGCAATGAGTACTAGCTGTATCTCCTAGTAGGTAAAGGCGGCCGTTGCTTAGTGCTGGCAAGCTTGTAACCTTCTTATGCCAATTGTCTAGAAATTCTGCAAACCTCAATTTCTTGGAGCCCTCATTGACTGTGCAGACCTGTATATGTTTGCTTTGATTGTGTTGTGATTGCGAAACTGAACAATTATGAATCCCTCGTGACTGCGGTTAGTTGGTATGCAGTAAGTTTAACATCTTCACTTGAATTTCTTCCATACTTGTGTATGGACAAACGAAGAATTATATGTTCTACAGTATTGGTACTGCCACACATCATTATTTTAAAGTAACTGGTTAAAGGGATTCTCCTATAGATACACTAATAGAAATAACCTCTCATTCCTTAAATTCACACTGACGTAAACAGCAACACACATATTCTCAACTTTCGTGCTCAAATCATCAGCACATATTAGAGGTTAACTGTGGCACCTCAGGATATGTTTGGAAGGTAATACGTAAGTCGTCAGTAAACAATAAAAAACCAAACAACCGGCCGAAACACCGAACGAACAACAGACCAAACGACCAACCCTAAAGAGCAAATGCCTTTTTGAAAACCAACTGGTCATCAGCTGCTAAAGGAATTTCCTGTATTTTACGGGACCAAAAAATTAATTACAAAGTTGACAACAGCAGGCAAATTGTCCCTGTCCTGTTCAATTTTTCATCTTTTCTTAAGACACATTTTAGTATTAAACTTCCACCTACGCCTATTTTTAAAAGAGGGCTCACTCCTATAACATTCCCCATCAAAAATTACGTAAATTACTTTCCACCCCCCCACATGCCATATACGCTCCTCATTTCATGAACTTTGATTTAATGAGCATGATATGACGGAGGAGGCAAACATTTCAATCCCCTCTCGTACCTTTTGGCGAGGAAAGGGAGGTATATTTGTGTACTGCCTATACGCTGGTGCAGTAACGTTAAGAGATTCTTCAGTTTGCCTATACAGGGCTCTTATGTTTTCCTTACGACCTTCATGAAGATAAACGATTGCTTCCCTTAATAGTATTGATGTCTATTTATTGTGACGGAGAGGACTTGTGTTTGTTGTGACGTGGCAACTTTATTGGAATAATCCGTGAGTTGAGTATGAAAAATAATAGAATCAACTCTTTCACACGCGTAGATTGAAATTAATCTATATTCACAAGAAACTGCTACATATTACGGCCATAATTGTGATCACGTGGTTCGCTGATACATGACGGAGTTCTTTGGGTATAAAACAAATTTTAATAAAATAGAACAATTATTAGTACCAGTACTTGAAATATTAACAGAATATTTGCTTGTTATTTCTATGAGTTTCTGCTTTACAGTGTTTAATCATGGAGCAGGAAATGTCGTCCTTTTCCACCAAAAATTTACTTTTCCTTTTAAATGTACTGCATCGTATCCCCACTCCTACATCTAAAGAAGCACACGTGTATAAATTCTTAAATATATGTTGAAATGTGTGGGGCAATTTCAAAATGTAATTAACTCACTTCTACCTTCAATTAATGTTATAATATGCTGGAGGGTACTGGCTGAGAGTAGAGGAGAAGTTAGTATGGTTTTGTGAGAGATATATAGAAAAAAAGGAAGAAAGAAAGTATTTAATTTGCCGTCATTAAGCCAATGGTAAAAATTGTACAGAGTCAGTGGTAGAGGGTTACTGTGACCTGGTACTGAAAGGCGCCAACAGCAGTACTTGCAGAATTCCTGCCCCAATACCACTTTGCCTATCACAAATCGCATATGATATGTCCTTTTATCGAATTTGGGCGATTAATTTGTTTGTCATGACACAGCCAATCAAACTTCGGAATAAAAGTTCTTATGGATGTAATTTATCATGCAGATGGCTGTCGCTTTTATGTTGGCTTACCCGTACGGTTACCCCCTCCTCATGTCCAGCTTCTTCTTCGATGATCCGAACCAGGGTCCACCTCTTAGCGGAACTTGCGGTAATGGTTGGGTGTGTGAGCATCGTTGGAGACAGATCTTCAACATGGTGGAGTTCAGGAACGTTGTGGCAGGTAATTAATATAGTATAAATCTAGTGACGTTTCATCAATGTCGATACCTTATGGAAACTGTTGTTTGTGTGAACTTTGCTACAGGCAGATATAGATTATAGTCAGCATGAATAAAGTGGTGCAAACTGGTAAAGGCATTAACAGGCTGTTAGGTTTCTTTAATCTTGTAAAACCTACGGCAGATCTTGGGTTTTTGAGCATAGCTGGAGGAAGTTCTAAAATACAGTGAAGTTAAGGAATATAGTGGAAAGCCAGTAACAAGATACTGAGGCTTCTTTAATCTTGTATAACACATGGTTACTGTGCGATGTATGAAGATACTTGGAGATGGATCTGAAATATTGCAAGCTCTGGAAAATTTAGCATAGCTGGAGGAAGTTCTAAAATACAGTGAAGTTAAGGAATATAGTGGAAAGCCAGTAACAAGATACTGAGGCTTCTTTAATCTTGTATAACACATGGTTACTCTGCGATGTATGAGGATACTTGGAGATGGATCTGAAATATTGCTAGCTCTGGAAAATTTAGCATAGCTGGGGGAAGTTCTAAAATACAGTGAAGTTAAGGAATATAGTGGAAAGCCAGTAACAAGATACTGAGGCTTCTTTAATCTTGTATAACACATGGTTACTCTGCGATGTATGAGGATACTTGGAGATGGATCTGAAATATTGCTAGCTCTGGAAACTTCTAAAAATGACAAAACGCGCGCGCGCGTGTATGTGCGTGCGTGCTCGCGCAATACTAGAAACACGTCGTCTTGTTAATTTTCAGGAAGGTCGCTGATGCAATTGATTTTATCCAATCTCACACAAGCGGGCATTAATTTTGTTTGTGGTACATCGTTGAAGACGGGGTTACAACATTTTGTTTTTCAACAGCGTTGTGTTCGGCAGAACGTCCAGTCAGATGTCACCTGAATCAATGTTGTAAAACGTGTGTAAGGTTTTTATCAGTACCTATGAAGGGAGATCTGGGCGACATTGACTTTAGGAAAGTGTGCATTTTGCCAGATTTGTGAAACTGGTGGAGAAATATGTATTTGTGTGTCTTTTCGAAATTCAGATATATCACCACATACTACAGGTAACTAATCACATTATTGCGATCCTCTTGTTAGATATGCCTGCGATAAGCAAGGTCATGTAACTAAAATTCATATGTTTATAATCTTAAATCAGATTTTGTAATGGAATATTTTTGACTTTATGCTCTAGGAACTGGTGTGACCAACTGGTGGAACCATGGTAACCAGCAGATTGCTTTCTGCAGGGGAGAAAAGGGATTCATTGCTTTCGACGTCCAATATAACGCTAATATGAATGTTAATCTACAGGTAAGCACGAAAACAAAATGTACGTTTGAACCCTGAATTTCCTGAATTTATTTTGTGGTTCCTCTAGATTCATTTTTAGTGTTATTCGTAGAACGAAACGTCACTGGACTTGTGGTCGGATTATTTGAAGGTAAGTGAGCCTCAAAGCAATGTTTTTGCTACACAGACAAATATTTGAAAACAGAACGCCTAGCTACATTAAACTGCCTAAAGTGAATTCAAGTGCATATTTCAGTTGCTAGTTTGTTAGCATAGTTCATCATATTGCCAATCACGTTACTTAATAAAGTGTGAATAATGATATTTATAACTGTGTGCCCTGCGTGATTTTCCGCTTGGATTAGAGGCTAATTCAGTGTCGTGTTTATCGCTAGTGCAAATGGCGGACTGGAAATGACATATAGAATAGTGAGAGTTTATAAAACGTCTAGCAGACTTTCATTACTGGTGTTGGGTTTGAGCATTGAGATGGATCTTTAAGGGTTTAGTGACGGAGGGAATTTCAGAAATTGTACTGTTCTGGGGAAGAAATATTTTTTTATTCGCGGGATTCTGGGGACTTTCCTATGGCTGTCACACACACAGCATGTCATCATATAACGTGGGAATTAACGTGATAGGATGAATATGTTCATAACAATTTATAACATGTGTTAGAAAGTTACATGTACTCTAAATGAAACTAGTTACTGTCGATGTCAGGTTCTTCACTTATTTTGGTTTTAATTGCAACATTCGAATTTACAAAGACCAGCGCGAAAAAAAATACTTGAATTAAAAAACACAACTCACGTGTTTCAGACATGTTTACCTGCTGGAACCTACTGTGACGTAATCTCCGGCTTTAAGTCAGGCGGCGTCTGTACCGGCAAGACGGTGACTGTTGGAAATAACGGGATTGCTAACATTGTGATTGGAAGCAACGACGAAGATGGCGTACTTGCAATTCACCTCGGAGTAAGTACAGCTTCTTTCCATATAATTGAAACTTAAGTTAATCATCACTTACTTTAAGCCTTCTGTCTCAAGCAATATGATATCTGCGCTCTTCTACGATATTACGCAACGCATAGTGGTAATTCCTTACCGACGTAGGTTGTCCCACAACTTCGGTAAGTAATTACCACTACCCGCTGCGTAGGAAACCGAAAGCTCGCAGGTCACTTCTATCTTTCTGCGGAAGCCTGAAATGACAAACCGTACAGCTCTGTGGGAAGATTATTGGATTAGTAACTCTTGAAGATGTGACCCATATGTTGTCCCGAAACGTCTGTAAGGAATTACGAATTTATGCTGCGTAATGTCTCAGAAGGGAGCAGCTTTAATTACATACATAATGCAATACATACATTCGTATGTATCGCATCACTGAAGACACCCATGAGAATGATTAGTGTATTATACAATAATACTAATCACAACCGGGAGATGAATTAGCGGATTGTTACACTGACAAATTTTGTTCCCTTTTTCAAGCTGTATAATTATAGTCCCACATAAAATTGTTCTTACTGAAACATTACTTATTGTTACAGTCGAAGTTGTAAACCGTCGATCTTGGGTCTCCAACAAAAAAAATAAATCAGCGAGGCGTTTGAATCTTGTTTGGAAGACCGGTTTGTATGTGATGACAATCCGGGTTATATTACCTTTATGTACAATATGTATTAGAAGTGTAGAAAACATGTTTTGAATAAAGGACATGTAAGTGCAAAATGGATTAATCATTCTGTTATTTCTTTGTATAACTTTTACATGTACTGAAATACGCATGAAAATATTTCGTGCAGATTATAGATTAAATACTAAATGGCGTGTAACTGGAATTTTTCCTGTATTGAGGATTATCCCTGCGGTTTAGAGTCGGTAGTTCGAACGAAGAAAATCCAAATTTCATTATTAACGGTCCTGAAATGTATCAGGTTGATATATAGTAGGCCCTTTTTGCAAAACACACGTATATTTAACTGCCACTAAGGTGCACGTTACAAAGTAAGTTTCAATACTCCCTCTCACTGTGTTATTCTAGAATGCTCTAAAATCTTGCCATAATCATTTATACATTATTCCAGTTTATTTCTATCCCACTGCCTCCTATCACCTGTCAAACAAATTCGATCATGTATGTTCACTTTATATTCCATTTCCTATACTTGGTTTTCGGACAAAAACGCTGTTCAGTATCTGGTTTTCATTTTCAAAGAAGAGATTTTCCAGCTGTCAAAACATAATTTACGTCTCAACAATAACATCTAAAATATAAGTTGCAATTACAACTCTTTCAAACTGTTGGCGCCCTGCTTTTGTATCAGGGGAACATATAGCATGAACAGACTAATCTATTCATTAATAAATGCCAGTCAAAGCAAAATATAATTTAATTTCACAATTAAGCAGTAATCACGTAATTTTGTACAATAATTCTTGAACTGGTTAATATTTCTTGTAATCACTTATTGCACTGTTAACACTTGACAATACACTTAAAATATTGCCATTGCTGAAACTGTGGTTAACCCTTATGGTTATGACTGTATGATAAACTTCGTGGTTAAAATTTAAATTTAAATCACTGTATGCAACACAAATTGTGACTTGTAAGAATAACACCCGTTTGGTAACATATTTATTGTAATTGCCCTTTGCAATATACTGGAAACTTCCTGCAAAAGTGTTGCATAGATTCCCATTAGTTGTACGCTGAATGCTTTCAATATATTCACTTGATCCTGTGTCAATAAATAGTGGTTAGCGTTTTGTGGTGTCAGTATTGTACTTAAACTGACGTTATACTATTGTGTACTTTATGTACGTGTCCAGTCAGTTCGGCTGTCCCCTTCGATTGCACTTATAATGATGTTACACTGTTGTGTACCTTATGTAATATACTGAATGTTGTAAAATACTAATATAACTTCACTGTCTTATGCGAATGAAGTATTGTGGAGGCTTGCGTTTGTCCCATGCAAGACACAAGCCCTTACGCGTTTGCTCGAGCCCGGGTTTGCTGGTCAACTAATATGCAGCTTGACTGAACCCAAGCTTACGCGAACAAAAGCAAGATCCAGCTGGAGCTGGATAAATCCTGCGACGTAAGCAAGAATGTTCTAGAGCAGTCTCGTGATGATTACGACATCTGCCTACCGCTTGTGACACGTAGGCACTAGGAAATAAACTAACATGACGCGACTAACTAGTAACAAATATAAAGTGAAATTGGTAAACAAATTAATACAATAATTTGATCTCTTGCATGAACATACTGCCAACCACAAACAGATGGTTATCATTCACTATTCGCATGCGGCAAGAAGCAAAATTTTTCTAGTGAGACGTTTGAAATTCCCTTGGAGTTTTTAAGTGTTACCTCACAGACGATGCTATTTGCTCGTGGATGGATATCAGTGATGACAGCTGTAGGCCAATTGAGTGGTGTAGTGCTGTTTTCCCTCAACAGGACAAGATCTCCTCTTTGTAGATTTGGGGACGTCCTCTGCCACATACACACACATACATACACACATACATACAAATCTACATGCATACACACATACATAAATACATGCATGCATGCATGCATGCATACATACACACATACATACACAAATGCATACATACATAAATACATGCATAGGCACATATACATACATACATACGATGTGTGGCTGTCATATAATAAAGCAGGTTGGAAGAAGTATTTTGTAGATGGAATAATTGCGTCTAACATTTACCCTCCAAAGGAATTTTATTTTGAAAACACACATCACTCCACATAAATGATAGCGGTTTAGAAACCTCCCCTGAAGTCATTCTGTGAGAGAGTTTGAAGTAATTATGCCTTCTTCTCTACAAACTCGCATACATCTTATATCATAACATATATGTATACGAAAAAAATTATATGTATAAACACACACACACACACACACAATATACACAGAATTCTTACAATAGAACATACGATGTCAGGCATGTTTTCCTGAATTCAACTGTCTGCGATGTTGGTTTTTATGTAAACGACATTCTTCTCTACAAGTGTAATTCATGTCCTTTTAAATAATTACATAAATTTATGTACTCAAAAACAGAGAAACCACAGTTATTGTGTTTCTCTAACTGATTAGTAATTGGTTCGCATAATGTAACTCTTTTATTTATAGAATTTATGAGTCGTAAAATACATGTACCTGCTCAACATGCTGATAATGGAAGATCCTAGAATGGAGGTGATCACATGGTTGGAGGAACTGATTCCGGTCTTTGTGTGAACCCGGTGGGATGAAAATTGAAACTTCTCATTTTGAATCTTTATGAATAATCAGTAGAAAATAATTCGAAAAGTAGCGGTCGTGGTTTACTTTGGTGAATAATATCAACATTAATTTGCAAAAACGGTAGCAAACCACGAACGTTTTAAGTAATAATATGTACGAGGGATTACACTTGTATTCGAATAAGCTACCACTCTGCTAACCTTCATGACGACTAATGAATCCTGTAATGTGTGTCAAAATTTGTAAGAATTAATTTGACTGAAAATAGAAAAGAGGCTTCAAAATTTTACACAATTGATATACAAGAAATTTAGCGATTGTTTATTCCCTTCTAACTCAGCAATACCACAGCAGTTCGCTACACCTATAAGCTCACTATTTGACGCGTAAGTTTATTACCCTTTTTGGAATGCCTGATTAATCACTCCGCTTCTATATAACGCAGTACGCGTAGCTAAATGCTCTCACGCGTTTTAGGGGCGTTACATACTTGTTGCTTTGAAGGAAAAAATAGTGGAAGCTACGTATAATTTGATAAAGTTTGTGACTACGAGGTTCGTGAGACTTTGCTGCTTCTTAATAATTCAAGGTAAGTCGTGCTGATAGCATATTAATTAATAAATTATTCTTTGATCCGAGTCCTCGACTTTTGAATTAATTTCGCGTATATAAATTCTAAATTCACGCGTACTCTTTTGTGCTAAGAAGCGAGACAGATAACTCAATATTTGATAACCTTGTAAATTTGCTTACCTATTACTGAGTGTAACAAATTTTATTGACTTTATTTTCTTCGTAATATTATTACTTACATTTAGAATACTTTTATTAATTACTCAAACAAAACACCCAAATAGATGCAACAATCAATCGTAAATTTTATTGCTTTGTCGTACAGACACTGTTCAACATGTTTGTTGCTAACAAACCGACCACGGCTGAGAACACTTCCACCTCCACATTCATACGGAAACCAGAGGCAGCAACGGCAGTTTTACGGGCTCCCGATGATGGGCATGGTAATGCCCGAAACATGTTGAACAGTGTCTGTAAGAAAAAGCAATAAAATTTTACGATTGATTGTTGCATCTAGTTGGGTGTTTTGAGTGACTGAAGATGCACGGAACCACAAACCCTAAATTTATTAATTACTTTTCTACATTATTGGATTGCATTATATTCGATGCTAAATTTGTTTGCGTGTATTAGTTGCAATAAGTGAAAGTAGCGAAGCTGATTTATTGTTTAGTGTCCAGATTTGAACTGCTGGCAGCATTTACCATTAGATCACTATACAACAGTGATAACAACACAGTGTCAATTGAGTTAGAAATATCAGGAGTCTTATTCCTAACCCGTGGGTACTACAGTCCTATTAGATAAGGTCAGCCCGACACAGTGAATAGGAACAGACTTGAAGTCTGCGTCGCAAGGTGGATGTATCGAGCGGTTTGTTGTCGTGGTTTATTCGCGGTCAGACTGCGGGCTGCCCTGACAAAATGTTCTGTAAAATTTGCTTCAGTTTCTTTATCAAAATGTAAAGTCATTGTCTTCAGTAAGTCATGAATGAACATCTGAATCATCTGGGAATGTACGCTGATTTACAGAAAGTTCGGAGCGTCGTAACGCTACATTTTCTTCGTAAAACAAACCAAATTATTTCGGGCTGGTTGACTCTCAAAATGGGAACATCGTGCTTTTCCGAAACATTGGTAAGTTTGATTACAAAGCAGTTGACGCGGGATAACAAAAAAACTCTGAATCCTCATAAAACTGCTGACAGAACCTCGTGTCTGACAAATCGTATCCACATTGGCGTCCAGCTATCATATTCGACGCTGTACAGTATCAGACGCTGATATCGTTATTCAATAAACAACACAAAACAAATGGATACTGGTTTGCAGGGACTGTGACGAATGTCGTGAAACAACGTGAACCATCATCAATAATGTGTAAAGGTGTCCAAAGAACATGTGGCTTTATGCTTTTGTTTGTCTGTCTGGTTAGCGTAGGACAGGGAAGGAATCTGGAAGTCTGTCATCAAGGAATACGTCTCACACTGCTGTAAGTAGAATTGTGTTATATTTCACACCGGACTCCAATGAGAGTAGAAATATGATTACGTCTCTTATAGTAACCTAATTGTTATTTGGCTAAACGTCTATCAAAATACTGCGAGTTCACATAATACTTTATCACAAAACACAGAAGTTTAGAGATGTGTGTAATTCATACATTCGGTAAAGGTTATTGTGGCTTGTTCAACAGCTTATACATGGGTGACAGCAAGTACAGAGGGAGGTCGTCCAAAATTAACACTAATGAATTAAATGTGCAAATATACAAACAAGAAAAAGATTATGTACCTGTTTAGAATTTATTTACACAAGACCTGTCACTCCTTGGTCTGAGTACAATGATGAATTACATATTCAGCCAATGTACACGGTCCAATTGCCTTAGTAGAGACAAGAAAAGGATTTGATATAAAACAGCTTTCTTTCACACAAAATTATGGGTGTAGCAAGGTCTGCAACACAGCTGTGTGAACAAATGAGAAACCTGAGGTGTGCAAGACATACAAATGGCATGAGTTGAAAATAAGTCTATGTCATTATAATATATGTTAGGCAGTTGCGGCTAAAACAAAAGTGACATGATCGATTTCACAGGTATATACGAGCCGTTGTATTAGTGGTGTATAAGTAGTGAAGCCTTTCCAGTATGTAGGTACTACAACCTGCAAGATGTTACTGCTGCAGCTGATATGTCTTTTGTTCTCTGTGGCAAACATCCACGCCCAGAAAAATCCTAATATTGTAAACGGTAGAAGTGTCATTGTGCATTTACTTGAATGGAAATTCAGTGATATCGCTGAGTAGTGTGAGAGATTTCTGGCTCCAAATGGATATGCCGGAGTTCAGGTAGGTAATGGATTGGACTGAATTTGAAAATGTATTTTGTGGACATTAGTTAATAATTTGTGGCACAATTTATTTAAAAAAAATTAATTTACAAAGAATTGGATACCGAAAACTTTGTTCCGAATTTGAAAATTACGCGGCATATATATGGTAAATAGATCAATCAAACCTGCACATTTTCGGCACAAATTTTGACTTTTCTATTGTGGAAACAAATCCTGTGCTGCAATATGCAATGTCTGTAACTAGAAGCGACAGCTTGCTTCATGTTAGCGGCTGTTGCATATCTTGTGAATGTTAGGTGTGGGTTAAAAGGTCAAAAGAAAATAAAGTCACTGGACACGAAATCGGGATTGTAAAGGGTTTGGCCCATAAACCTCCAGGCGAAGCCGTGCCTCCAGTCCTAAGTCTGGTTGACGTTATAGGTCACAATGATTTTAATTTTGTTGTACTTTCTGAGTATCGCCTGTAGGTAGCCGATTTGAAAGAGAAGCCGAAGTTAAGCAATCTCTTATCTCCTACCTACAGACAACTGACACAGATAAATTGTAAGGCTGGATATATGTCTTGAAGACATGATAGGACAAATGCTTCAGTGTCAATGGTAAATAATTGGAGGTCTGAGGAGTACCACGAACTCAATTGTGACTTCTTTGTCACGTTGCCTTTACACCGAGGAGAAAATAAAATTCTCAGCATTAACCTGCAGTTTATATATATATATTTTTTCCCAGATTTCCTTCAGTGAGTTAGGAGCATGCTTCGGTGGTCTAGGGGTAGCGTGCTGGCCCTTAGTACCCAAGTTCGCGAGTTCAAATCCGGCCGAAGCCGTCAGGATTTTTTAGGGCGAAAAAAATCCTCAGCACGACGTTTAGGCAAAATTACCGGCCAACATTTTCGCCCACAGTTTTACCTTTCTCTGCTAGGATCTCTCGCGTCGTATAGCCGTGGAGGCTCATGGCGGCGGAAGTGCGATCGTCTAAAATCGCTGGGGGGGGGGGGACAAGGGTTGCAAAATAAGCCTATAGACTGCGGTGCATCTGGGGTAAATGCTTCGGGCCCTGATGAAGAAGAAGAGGCAATGTTATTAATTATCGAAGCTCCAAAATGCAATAAGTGGAGTACTAAATCCTACAATTGTGCAATTGTTTATAAAATTAACCTACTGCAATTCTCTTAGAATTATGTGGGACGTTACTTTCAGATAAACTTCATCATTACATATCGTATTCTAAATTATTTAAATAGATAGTTCTCAAATTTCGTTTTGAAATCAATCTTTACAGTACACTAACAGTAACTATGTGCATGCTGTTTATTTAAACTTTACGGTACACTGACAGTAACTGTCTCTGTGTATGCTTTTTATTTAATCTTTACAGTACACCGACAGTAACTGTCTCTGTGCATGCTGTTTATTTAATCTTTACAGTAAACTGACAGTAACTGCCTCTGTGTATGCTTTTTATTTACTCTTTACAGTACACTGACAGTAACTGTCTCTGTGTATGCTGTTTATTTAATCTTTACAGTACACCGACAGTAACTGTCTCTGTGTATGCTGTTTATTTAATCTTTACAGTACACCGACAGTAACTGTCTCTGTGTAT
>Ga0268261_10002169_pt1:0-12500 | contig 13989 bp, 8 predicted proteins | sample TergutNc150P1_FD_190353 | JGI IMG/M metagenome (GOLD analysis project Ga0268261, IMG submission 190353) | Nasutitermes corniger P1 segment gut microbial community from laboratory colony in Florida, USA - Nc150 P1 (SPAdes) (version 2) | ecosystem: Host-associated > Arthropoda: Insects >... | reverse complement strand
ATTACTTAAAATCTGGCCAGCAGTCTACACTATTCTTTAAACTACTGGTAGCATAAAGGTTAAATCTAACAACACAAATGCAAAATTTGTTATGACAAAATGTAAGGCTACTTAATGAAGGCACAATTGGTCACTTCTTGATTGACAACCTCTTCAGAATTTCATTGCATTACACAAACATCTAATAGTGAAAGTGGGGAACTGACAATTAAACCAATCTGCACAAACAAGTAACTGCATTAAGTAATGCTACATACTCTGTAGCTCCTCCAATAAACATGCTGCCTTCAAATGGCCCAAATTCTTCTTCAGGAAGTAAATCCACCATCTGATAATCTGTATTAATCATGAAGCGAACATGATGCTCATTATAGTCGATCCAGATCTTTTGCCACTCTCCACTATTCAGCTGTCTTTCTGACTTGATCTCCATCACACGTTGGCGCCCCGTGTTTAGTGTGAAGTTGAAAGTTAACTGGTAGTCTGCAATATATTATTACTGGGTCAGTTTGCAACCATTATTCCTGTCACCATCATGGATGGAAAATAGACAATAAACATTTGTCCGGTACAGTTATTATATTATCACTCATACAGTCACTCACTCACTCATCCATCAACCCCACGTACCCACTCACAAACTCACTCACCTACACCACGTATCACTCATTAACTCATTCACTTTGCAACTCATCCACATTCACTCACCAAATCATTTGCTCACTCAGTCACTCCTTCACTCATTTGCCCATCCACCCATTCTCCATCTTATCACTGCATACCGTTTGTCAAAGCCACCATGAAGGATGGATGGTTGGGCCTGATGGGTGGCTGATACAGAAGTATTGCGTTCTCTCCAGTGGTTCTGAAGCCGAATGAAATGTCTCCCTTTCTCCAGCCTGGCACCTCAATGTATGACTGGCTCGAAGTGAATGTAACAACATACTTTTGTGTGTCTGAAATCATCAGAGTTTTGTGAGTTTTCAGCTTTGTTCCCAAGTAACATGGAGACTACGAATGTTCAAAAACAAAGTGCTGAGAAGAAAATTTGGATACAAGGCAAATGTAGTAAGAGAAGAACATAGAAAATTACAATTCATACAGAAAAATCCAACAAGATGCAACAATGTATCAAAATTTTATTATTCCATATTTATATGAAGCTCAACATGTTTCGGGTGACACACCGCCCATTGTCAGGAGCCTAAAACTGCACTGGCAGGTACATACTGTGCCTGACAACATCCACCAACTACACGTCCAAACAACCTTCCACGTACGAAAAATCAGAGGCTGCCAGTGCAGTTTTAGGCTCCTGATGATGGGCGGTTTGTCGCCCGAAACGTGTTGAGCTTCATAAAAACATGGAATAATATAATTTTGATACATTGTTGCATCTTGTTGGATTTTTCTTTATGAACTGTACAATGATGCACGGATCCACAAATGTCAAGTTGAGAAAATTACATTATGGTGAACTTCATAATTTTTACTTTTCACTTGCCATCATTAAGGTATTACTAAGACAGTTAAACCAAGAAGTATGTAACTTGTGAGGCAGTGGGCAAACAATTCAATCAAATCATACACAATCATAAATAAGGATATACGTTTAACAAATAACAAGTGCAGTATGTGGAACACTCACTTGTTTCCACACATTCAAGAGGCCCAAGTGTGATACGTCCCTGTGCAGCTTCACCCAAGTCCTTCTGCTGGAGGAATACCATCTGTGTGATGCCCAGGCTCTCAGGTGTGGTGTAGATGCCCTCATCAGAGTGCCACTTTGACTCAGAAATGTCACAATTGCATGAGCTGGTAGGATCCACACATGTCTTGTCCACTAGAAACACATGCATATGTCGCAATGCAAATCAGACACTATACCTGCAAACTATAATTTGAGTGCCTATGCTTCATAAATCTGGTCACTGTTGGACACAAATGTGTATCCATATAATGGAAAAAAATCTACAATCTTCATAATGCAGGCCAGGAATAGGACCCAAAGATAAAATGCTGGGGTTGATCAGTCCTGATATACACAAATCTGTACAATTTTGACACAAATTGTCATAGTTCAAACATATGTAAAAAAAACAGCCCTGTCATTGGTCCCACTGAAAATGCAATTAATACCTTTAACTTAAGTTTTGTTTGTTTCATGTAAGTTTATATCCTGCCACATCTGTAGCTATTCATACAAATGTGGAATTCTAATAGTACTCTTCAGTCAAAACAGCTTATGAATAAATGCCTGGGACAGTGTTCCAGCATGCAGTTTATAATTCCAAAGAGTTAAAAGTTGGAAGAGCATTGAATTAAGATATCATATCACTCAGTTCATCTGTACATTCAACTGCCACATCAAGTAAGACCTTTCAATAAAAGTATACGTCAAATCAGCATCAAAATTTGGTAGGTAAAATTTCATTCTGGTCTACACTGAACCAAATTGGTACTATGTGACCTGAAGTTAAATTTAAAATGAATCCAATTTCTTAAATAATCTGGTCATACCAACAATTAGTACACAGCATTCTGTATAAGGTGTACATGTAATAAAACACAAAGGAAAATGTCTGTACTCACTAAAACATTTCTAATGTTGATCAAATTTGTGACCAGAATAAATATTGCCCACAATACAGTAAATAAGTTGTGCAATAAGGTGATTTTTATACGCAGTTAACAAGAACCAGCAACAGTAAGAGAAGTGGAACGCAAAGCAGAGTATTCAGAAGAGATGTTTACATCACACTCGAAATTTTGCTGGATGCAGTTGGGTACCTGCACAAAGGCAAGTCCCTCGCTTCACGTCCCCCAGGTAGTCAATTATGTCAGATTCCATGGATGACAAAAACCAAGTAGCAGAATGCAGCTCAAGTGGTGCCTTGTAGCAGTCATATTTGATTTTCTGGCTGCAATACAACGAGTGAGAGATCAACTCTTGTATCATTTCTGCCGTAAATTCCCGATAGGTGATGTTGAAACTAAAATCTCTGTCTGCAGAACTCCGCACGTCCTGAATAAAAAAAGAAATCAACCTATTCCAACTGATAATGATGGCAACCTTTGATTTGTTCACTGTCTTTGACTCTGAAACATCAGTGCTTCCAAAATCCTGACACAGATCTCTGCATCTATATGTAATATACCTCTTGGGTCAATTATAAACTATTCAACCACAAGGTAAAAGTTGTTTCTTAAAAAGTTGATAGCATCTCAGTTGGTAAATAAATTATCAACTGCTACTGAACCTAAAATCTACAAAACCCCACCACTGGATCCTACTCTAAGTCAGCTCAATACACCCCCATGTTCCCAACCTCCCTCAATCAGTTTCAGTATTATCCACAGTCTACGACTAGATCTCTAAAGTGGTCCCCACTTTCAGGTTTTCTGACTGTAATACTGTGTACAGATCTAATCTACACCATTTGCACTACACATTAATACCATTTTACCTTCCTCACTGTTATCACCCTAATAACATACACAGAATGAGCACCAGCTACAAACATCCTCAGTGCTCAGCATGTAATTTTCTCCAGCTTCCTCTTAATACCTCCTACTTAGACCTAACATACTCCTCAACACACCAGTCTCACACATCCTCAGTCCGTTTTCCTTTTTCAGATGAGAAATCACATTTCATGCCCATAAAAACAAGAGTTAAAATAATTCTTACAAAAAAATCCAACAAGATGCAACAGTGTATCAAAATTTTATTAATCCTTATTTTAAGTGAAGCTCAACATGTTTCGGGCGACACGTTGTCAGGTAGCATATAAGAGGGTGCAGTGCACCCTCTCATACGCTACCTGACAACGTCCAACAACTGCACGTCCGACGACCTTCCACGTATGCAAAACCAGAGGCTGCTTGTGCAGTTTTAGGCTCCTGATGATGGGCGGTGTGTCGCCCGAAACATGTTGAGCTTCACTTAAAATAAAGATTAATAAAATTTTGATACACTGTTGCATCTTGTTGGATTTTTCTGTAAGAATTGTACTATGATGCACGGATCCACAAACATCTAGAGTTAAAATACAATTTTGCACATTTTAATCACCAAGTATCATGCAGGTGATAGAAAACAGAATATTCTGTACTAAGTGGTAGCAACCATTATACTAATTGTCACGATTCCTCTTCTTTTCTGAGTCCAAAATATGATTCATAAGTTCTGTTTCTAAAACCTGTATTTCTTTCACTCTATCACTTCTTTTTAAAGAACTGCAATTTCAGTGCACTTGGACATCAGCTTGATTACAATGTTTCTCAGAGCTCTCATGTGGCATACACTTGACAGACACTTAAAGCAGTTAATTTCAGCATTTTCTAGTTGCATTTTAAACTTGTGTATTTGTTGTTTGTAACAGCAAGCAACAAAATGTCAGTAGCTCCCAGAACTTAATTATAAAGTGAATGCAATGGGAACATCATAACGTTTAGCCAGCATGTAAATAACATGAAATATGTACCCACCACTTGACTGGGGAGATTGTGCTCCACTATCGTCTTGGTGGAATCTTCTGGTGACTGGAATTCACACTTCACATGTGCTGGTGGGAACCGCCCATTACCATCAATATCAATCAAATAAACCTCGGGTTTGGTGTAGCCAAGTAGCGCAAGTTCTTCACATGTTTTTCGGTGCTCAGCTGCCTCATGAAACAGAAACAGATTACATGCACTCAATACAAATGGCTGCTTGATTAACCACAATGTCTCAATAAAAATGTTCCAAGATTAATACATCAGCAGCTAGAGTCACTCACAGCTTATCAATAAGGTATGGTTTACCAGGACTTCATAATTATCAGGAATGAAATTTCCATGTAAGGGAACAAAACATTTGTAACTAAATACCTAACTAACTAATTCACTGACTCTATAAAGCACAGTCCTTCATGTAAGCAAACAGTATCCAACTAAATCTTATAGAAATAACCAACAAGATGCGACCGTGTAGTAGAATTTATTATTCTAATGTTCCTTAACCCTTTAAATGCCGAGTTAAATCCCATTTGCCATCTGCTGGAATTATTAGGAGCTCACCCTATTCTCCACATTAGCAGGATAAGGGTTAATTGCTCAACATGTTTCGAGCAACACACCGCTCATCATCAGGAGCTCAAAAACTGTAATTGCAGCCTCCGGTTTTACATACGTTTGTGGTTGCCGGCAGCTGCCAGCAACCACAAATGTATGTAAAACCAGAGGCTGCAATTACAGTTTTTGAGCTCCTGATGATGAGCGGTGTGTCGCTCGAAACATGTTGAGCAATTAAGGAACACTGGAATAATAAATTCTACTACACGGTCGCATCTTGTTGGTTATTTCTATAAGATTTATGTTATGATGCATGGATCCATGAACAGCAAGTACCCAGCTAGTCAACAGATCCCTACATTTTATGGAATGTGAACTTACACTTCACTGTTCACAGTAGCCTGCCATTTGTCTTCATACTGAGCTAGATAAAAGAAGGCCATGCCGCTCCATTTTATTCCGTCACAATGCATTTCAATTTTATCCTCCCATCCACGCCTAGGTCTTCCAAGTGGTTTGTTTCGTTTCTTCAGGTTTCTCTTCTGTTATGCATGTTCCACATGCTCCACCCATCTCACCCTCTTTGCATTGATCACCCTAATATTACTTGATAAGATGCACAAATCATGAAATTCACTGTGCAATGTTATCCAGTCTCCTGTTACTTCCTCTTTAGGCTTAAGATTCTTCCTCAGCGCCCCATTCTCAAATGCCCTCAGCCTACATTCTTCCCTTACGTATAAGACCAAATTTCACATTTCGGCCTTACAATTCCTCCTCCATATATGGGATTGGAGGGACTGCATTAAATATTTTAAATCTTAAACAATGTATATACTTAATACAATCTAATTACAACCAATCAATATGTAACACATAATGAAACTACCAATATACTCCTTTTTGTTTCCAAAACCAAAATTTCTATCAAATTATTCCAATATGTTGTTTTTTTTTATTTAATTTCTTGTCATCATTGTTTTTGTTGTTGTTGTTCTGTTATTAATTACTTTTCTAATATGAATTCATGTATAATTTAAATTGAAAGAAAATTTAAAGCCTAGGAGTAAATATGTGTTTGAAAGGGCCATTCTCACATGCAAGAAATGCAAAAGCAATACAAAGAAATAAGGGATTGCCTTTGGAGAAAAAACACTTAAATCAAACAAACAAAACATTTAAGTTATACACATTCAAAGTGGTGACATACTAACCAAAGTAACAGTTCTTGCCAATATAGCCAGTGCCCTCACAGTCACAAGTAACACTATCGTCCTTCACGGAGCACTTGCCACCATGCTTGCATGCATCAGGTCGCTTGCAGGGATCCACCAGTTGGCAGTTATCTAGAGACACTTGCCCCTTTTTGTGACCTGAACGCACAACATAGCGTGGTTCCAAGGGTTCGCCATTCACCTCCACTTCTCGGACACAACCCACAAGTCCTGTAACACCAGACAATGCCCAGCACTCAAGTTTGAATTCACTTATATGTTTCAAAAGTGCCTATTAATTTCAGTTTGCTGTGTGTCAGCCAGTATACACCAATATCAAAATTAGGACATGATTGCTGTGTCCCAACTCTATATAAAAGTATTGACTTTCTTTGCCTTCCCACACACAACCATTCACTTGCTCACTCATGGAACGTTCATAACTGAAAAAGCACCTCCACTGATAAATGCCAGAATTTACCTGTCAGACCAGTAGTATATAAAAAGCAGTATTCCATTTGTGCATAAGTAACAATCTTTCTCTCTGACAAATATAATAAGGGAGGCAATATAGCTCCATCAGCACAGAGAATGACTACAGACTGGCTAGCCTGGGTCTGATTTCTGGAAATGCCAGACATTGTGTCTTCACCATCATATGAACATCATTTCAGGGGCTCATCCAGCCTTTTGTTTTATCTAATGTATAACACAGACTCTTTTGTGCAGCAATAAAACTCTGAGAGTACAAAGCTGACCACTCACCTCCAACTTGCAGAGAGGTATGAAATACATGCAGTTTTACCTACATGTTTTCTTTTGGTCTCTGTGCTTTACATTTCATAGCGTAATGCTTTGGCAGAGACGCAACTTATCTTTACCACTATTCAAGTAATTCCCAAATCCCTAAAATATTACACTTTTTCAAAAATAAATACCTTGATTAGATTTTCCACCACTGCCAATGGTGACTCTGTCCCCCATTTGAAACTTCAGTCCAAGAAGTTGTGATGTCTTGTACTTGTAGTCAACAGTAAGAGTCAACTCACCACTTGTGTAGCTAAGATTCACCTGCAAAAATGCTGTGTTCATTATCTGATAGTGCCAACTCAATTACTAAAAAGTGTTCCATGCTGAATCATTATAGCTTCCTCGGTAGAATTTATACTAGAAAATATCCATCAATAACTTTCTTGAACTGTTAATATATGGCAAGAGATTTCTTCACATCGACACAGCAAAATCTAATCACAATACTTCATACCTCAATTCATGGTATAAAAACTGCTACATAAAATTACCTAATCCCAGGGTTGACCTTCAGAATTATGTTTCTAAACATTTTGACTTTGTTAGTGTGCACACACACACACACGCGCACACACGCGCACGTGCGCACACACGCACACATGTGCACGCACACACACACCCACGCGCGCGGCGCGCGCGCGCGCACACACACACACACACACATTCAATATACACTTCCAATGATAATACCAATATGTCACACTTGGTATGGAAGTCTGCCAGTCTTATTCAACAAAAATTCAACCCAGTTAGATAAAATTTTCAAATGGAATGAAAGTCTGGACTTCTTTCAACATGTACATGATAGGTTCTGCAAGGTCTTTTGAAAGCAAATGTGGACCTCTCTGCAGTTGTTCCTGTTGGTCTGCACCACACTAACACAGTTCCAGTTTGCCTAGCAGTCAGATATGCCACTAATTTTGCACCAAATTGCCATGTGCTTAGGTGATGTCAAAATGCTTTGGCATTACCCAGGTCATAGAGAGTGGCATCTCTGTTTTCATGCACCCATTCCTCAATCTGCACCACCATTTTCATCCACTTCACTCATCAATAGGCACCCTAGACACTCAACATCATTACCTGATGTCACTGCAGTTTTCAACAGCTCTTGTCATTGTGCAAGTATCAACATCTTACAGGTTTATGCATCAGCTTTGTCTAGCTTGAAGCAGACCTTTATGTAGGTTACACACGTCACCTTTTTATCTCCTACCATTTGCTGATAGCACAAAAATTATAAAGGAAACAACATAAAACCCTACTCTATAAGGTATCACTTCACTACAAAACTCTGCAAAGAATAGCAAATGCATATTCTACTCCACCTCCACCCAAAAGAGGAGCTGTGCCTTAACTACAGTAGATTCATACTGTAGACACTGCTCAAATCATATATCACCTATGCAGTTGAAATAATGACAATCAAACGGATCTATGCAGCACCTGTTTCAAAACAACACTACAATTCAGCAATACAGATATGACAAAAATAAGTAGCCACATAAAAAAAGTGGAATTGCTTACCACATGCCAGCCCGTTTGGTAGTCAAAATTCACTGTGGTAAGGTAACTCACATTCTTCGTTTCATCTGGAACCAGCTCAAATCGGATCTCATCATTCACAACACGCAGCTGCCATCAAACATTAATATTGTACAGTTGATTTTCATATTTAAATACAATCACGCCGATGGTTATACAAGATTATTAAGCACAGAGGTATGAATTGCGACTAATTTGTAATAATTTGCCAACAAGTGCACAGTGCATTTGTTGGTAAATTGTTATAAATTGGTCATAATCAATGCACAGAACTAACATCACAAAATTTATCAATGCCCAACTGCCAATATATATTTACCACAACACTGTGCAATGGTGGCTGAATTATTATAAATCAGTCATTATAAATGCACAGAATGAATAACAAAATTTATCAATGCCCAACTGCCAATATATATTTACCACAACACTGTGCAATGGTGGCTGAATTATTATAAATCAGTCATTATAAATGCACAGAATGAATAACAAAATTTATCACTGCCCAACAGGCAAGAGATACTTACCAATAACAAGCCTGTGCATTTCTTGGTAAATTATTATAAATTGGTCATTATCAATGCATGGAATTTATAGAATAAAGTGTATGTACTGTGAGTTCACAAGAGACATACTGGAAGTGTATCCAGAATAAAAACAATAGATTTTAGAAATTAGACAGTAATGAGAACTACACACCCTGCGATAACCCTGAATTAAATACATGTTGCCAACAGCAATTGATCTAGAACTACAAAATTCTAATGAAATATCTGTCAAGACCATCCACACCTCAAGCAGACTCAGTGAATGAACCTGAAAACCTGCAAGAAGTTTCAATCCCAAAAAATCGGCTTTCATATACACAGGAATCAGAGGACAGATGTATGAACGCTTACATCAGACTAAATTCTGATTGCCAGAACAATGTTACTGCTTACCTTCCAGTATCCACTGCTAGTAGCAGTTGTCACAGATGATGATGCCAGTACAGCCGTGCTTTGGCTACTCTTGAAAGCAAATTTTAGTGTGAAGTTATTGGCTTGTCTGTTGGTCCACCAGATGTACGAGGATGGAAACGGAAATGTAATGGGTATCACTTCAACATCTGTCTCATAGATTTCTGGTTCCAGCACACCAATATAGTGAACCTTGGGATTTCCCTTCTTCAGTTCATATAAAATTGAGATATCATTAAAAAATGCATATTTGAGGCAGCCCACAAAATTGTTGTGAGACATCAGACCTGTGAACATACAAACACATACAGAGTGATATGAGAATGCTTGCAGACAGTAAGTTTGCAAGGCAGATGATTCATTGAAAACCAATATACTATTCTATTCTAATATATATCCAATAAGATGCAATGTTACACAGTTTATTTTATCTGGAAACTGCTCTACATGTTTCGGGTGGTACAACCACCCATCATCAGGAATGCAAACAACTGTATCTACAGCATCTGGTATTTGTCACACCTTTAATGCTACCTGCCGCTAGGTAGCAGTAACGGTGTGACATATACCAGATGCTGTAGATACAGTTGTTTGTGCTCCGGATGATGGGCGATGGTACCACCCGAAACATGTAGAGCAGTTTCCAGATAAAATAAACTGTGTAATGTTGCATCTTGTTGGATATACATTAGAACATTCTTACAATGCACGAACCCATGAACGTTAAATTAAAAACCAACATACTAATTATGTACACAGCCCCACAAAGCCTCATACATCATCTTCTGAGAGCAGATACTATACATATTTTGTTATAAAGTCTGTATCATATGTTATAACTTCATTTTTGTTTCTAAATCACCATTAGTTTTAAATGTTGGGCCTGCCAGGTGTATTGTCTAAATTGTGAAACGTTTAAAACAGGCTGATACCAAATCAGAACCATAACCAAGGCACTCATAACTGAATCAATGCAAAAGATGTCACATTCTAGATCACTTCTCTGTTGATATTATGTCACAGTAAATTCATAATTTTGAAATTTTTTATAAGGAAAGGCAATCAAAATGGATGGTATACATATGACTGTACCCATGACCTGATGCATTAAAAATTCTTAGTATAAAGTCCCTTACATAACAGCACAATTACTACAGACTGACACAGCAGCTTTACATTTCCTAGACTGAAAATAGTCCTAATCGTGTACAGTGCAGAACTAAAAGAGACAAAAAGTACCACCTAAAGTTCATGTTTATCAAATAAGTGTGTCAATGGAAATTTCTTTACTTTCCCACTACCAAGTTTAAATTATGCTAAAAATAAAATATATAACCAACATTCAATATCCACACTAGCATTTTCAAATCCAAAATAGTTGTGCAATATAGGACATATTTTAACATCCACACATTTTAATCCTGCATACAGACACATGATTTCTGTAAGTTTGTATTCTGATCTGACCAGGCTTGGGGTGTTTATGTGAAAAAAAAAGCAATATGCAGGTGCATCGAATTATAACAGAACTGTGTTCAAAAAGTAATCCATACTAAGGTTTAACCTTTTTTCCTCTGTAGTTCAGGTCCACCCCCTATGTATATCTCTGGGTCAATGTACAGATAATAGTTTGGGCCAGGCAGGTGTAGCTCTTTTGACTCATCATTCAGATGCACAATTATCCTGCTGTGACGGTGAGCAATCGTGAAGTTGTTCCAATGATTGGAAATCGGGCGCTGCCCTATAGTTGTTGACACCGCACCATCCCCAAAGTCTACCTCCACATGAACTGTGCCATTCAGTAAGGAAACTGCAATGTAATGATGTTGGTATGGCTCTCCACTTGCATAGAAAAGAGCTGAATCATCAAAAAATGTCTGGAACAAAACACAAATGTTCCTTATAACATGAGCTTCGGTGAAATTTGTTGCCTAATTTATAGGACATACAGTGTTCAATGAAAACAAAAGATAATCATAAATGTTGAAAAGATAAACGTACAGGATGTTTAACACCACCCTCTAATGTGGCGTTTCATTTGTATAAAACTCTGCCATTATCTGGCTGTTGATGTCAAAATGCTCTTTTATCACTCACTTTGAAGAAGAAGCTGATGCGGTTGACACTGGAATGTACACGATCCTTCCAGTCATACACACGATACGAGATGTAGGAGGAGCCACGTAGTGTCAAGACTGTTCCAGCTGAAACATGTGCACAAACAAAGACAAACAATGTAAATTACAGCTCATAATACATTACAGCTGATGTGCCACATTTACTACAACCTCCTGTAGTGAGTTTCAGAATGACATCTTCTGACTTGGTATAACTTTTTTAGAGTTAATACTTATTGAAATAAGGGTGCAAAAAGTATAAAACCACATTTATAAATTTTAAGAGCAACATAAGCAATGAAGGCAGACCACACAGAAGGTACAGAGAATCCAACTGAATTCAAAATTGTACTGGACTGTGAATGTGGTACTTTGCAATTCAGAGCCACAAGAGAGTAAACTACAAACAAACAAGACACTCATAACAAGTTCAATGCACATGGCTGAAATACAGAAAGTAAGAGATTTGGAACGTTACAGATATATAGGTATATATAGATAAAAATAAACGAGTATGAATGGGACAAAAGAAGGAGAATTCAGAGTTTAACATGGATGCTTAATGGAGTTACAAATGATAAGACTGCATTGACCTGGATGTACTGAAAGGAAAAAAACAGATGCATACACATGCACACATAACAGCGCTGGACAACCACATTCAAAATCGTTTAGACACATGATTCACAGTATTACAAATACAGGAATAGGACAGACTGAGGAACATGACAAAATGTAGGCAGACTAAGGGATACATGGAGAACTGACGTCTATCAACTAGATGCCAGAAGACCACC
>Ga0268261_10002168_pt1 | contig 13989 bp, 10 predicted proteins | sample TergutNc150P1_FD_190353 | JGI IMG/M metagenome (GOLD analysis project Ga0268261, IMG submission 190353) | Nasutitermes corniger P1 segment gut microbial community from laboratory colony in Florida, USA - Nc150 P1 (SPAdes) (version 2) | ecosystem: Host-associated > Arthropoda: Insects >... | reverse complement strand
GTGTGTGATCTAGAAACATCAAGAATGGGTGCTCCATATATATATGACATTAGTCGCCTAAAGGTTAATAATTTAACCCTTATCCTGCTAACGTGGAGAAAATGGTGAGCTCCTAATAAAGCCAGCAACTAACAGATGGGATTTAATTCGGCGTTAAAGGGTTAAGAAAATAAAGGCAATGAATAACAAATGTCAATAGTTCTGACACAGGAGACAACAATATGCGTGGATGGAAGACTCCAAAGCCTCCCATGCATGTTCCCTGTTACTAGGACCAACCAATTTGGAAAAGGAAACAATGAGTTCACTAAAACACTACATATGCTAGTATCACAACTCTGAAGACTATAAGACACACTGTTATAATAACCTTAAAACTTACATATACATTTATCAAAATCATTACTGCTGTGTAATGAGTAAGGCAACAGGTGCATATTTGTATGTCATGTACTACAAACTTAAGTGCCTTAAAAATACAGAAGTCAAACAATGTGACTGGACCAGCCAAAGATGACTGAATACAGCACTCTTATTATTCCCTGTGGGAGTGTCCAGTCATGTGCAAGTTAGAGTGAACATGGATCCTGTTTCTGTGTCAAATTTTGGGATTTAAATTTTAATTTGATTTTTTTACTTAGTTAGAGTGAACATGGATCCTGTTTCTGTGTCAAATTTTGGGATTTAAATTTTAATTTGATTTTTTTACTTTATGTCCATGCCAGAAATTAGCTTTATCTGGGTACTCTGGGTAAAATAACTAAAATGCAATGGTGGATTGGCTTCACTATGCTTATGAAGTCTCATCAACCCTTGCTTTCAGTCACAGGTTGCATTCCTCTACCCATAATGTGCCATTCATGAGTGTCAAATATTGTCCACTCTACTTTCATTAGCTACACTGTATTGCCATCATAGAATACATTGCCTGAGGTCACCACTATGAGATGGGAGTTGACTTTTGCCAGTAGAGCCCTGTTTATTGGGTGGCATTTTCATGTTTTATGGTGTACCTACTGGCATCAGTATACTTCTCCAAAGCCATTTACGAGCCTTAGACCCTCCACATTACAGAGTATTTTTTAGAATTGCATGTTGTATTCAAATGCTATACAAAGTACATTATATATTTTATAACTAACCAACTCCATGGACCATAGCCCTTTTTGAGAAGCTAACAGATTCTCAGCTTGTCAAGAAATTCTCAGAATTTTACAGAACCGAAGGTTCATTACTGCATTCGCAGAAGCCTGCCGCCTTCCCTTTCTTGATCCAGATCAATCCAGTCCATTCTGTCCCTCATCCCACTAATTGAAGTTCCATTTGAATCATATTAATTTAATTATAAGTTGTTTTTGAACATTAGAAATTTCTCTACCGAATAAGAGGATAATGTATGTAACAAAGTATCTTCTCAATTATTTAAGTGGAGCATTTTCATTCTTCAGATTTGTGGGTTTGCATGGCAAATTGTTGAGTATTTTGATGCCAGCATTCTGTGTACAATGCTGAAAACTAGAGAGGTTTGCAATTGGTGTAAGAAGATAGCATATTTTACTTGTATTAATACTATGTACTGCTGAATTTGATATTTTTTTTGGTTACACTTAACCCTTTAAATGCCAAGTTAAATCCCAGCTGCATCTGGTGGCATTATTAGGAGCTCACCATATTCTCCACGTTAGCAGGATAAGGGTTAAACTTATTGAAAATACAGGGAGTTTGAAAAGTCGCTGTGCACTTATAAAAGATGTTCGCAGTTAAGTCCACAAGCGTCTATACAGGCCTGAACCCGTTTAATTTTATTCGCAAACACTTTCTGCAGATCTGCTTGTGAGATGTTTATGTACGCAGTTATTGCAGTTTTAATGCACTAAGCGTGTGTGGGCGATCACCATACAATGCAGCCCACTGCACAGCGACTTTCCAGACTTCCTATATTATGTATACGTGCCATGGATCCCATAATAATAATAATAATAATAATAATAATAATAATAATAATAATAATAATAATAATAATTTATTTAGTATTCCAGCGATCCACCAAAGTGGATACAGAACTTGTCAATACGTAATTATATAAAAACAGTATAGAGTAAGTCACTACAATAATACCTATAATAATGCAATAAATAATCAATGAAGTTTATACAGAGAGTGTGATCAGCTCAGCAAATACAGTAAACAAATCAAGTTTATGAAAAGTGATCAACTCCAAATATACAATCTACGAGAGCATACATAACATACTTTAACAGAAACTTAAAATTAATCCGCAAGTACTGACTGAACGCCCATAGACAGTAATCTCAATTCAGAGTACCATTATAATAACAAAACTTGTCGTAGAGTACATCATTCTTGAATGAGTGAGGTATTCTTCCATGGTATAAAAGGTATGATTGCATAAAAATTTTTTTAGTTCACGCTTAAACTTTTTTTGGTTATCAGCAACAATTTTAATTTCTAAGGGTAAGTTATTAAAGATTTTTATCCCCAGGTACTGAGCTCCTCTTTGATAAATTGTTAGGTTTGCTTGAGGAAGGTGCAAATCAATCCTTCGTCTAGTGTCTATATTATGACTTTCATTGTTAGTTAAAAAATATTTTTTGTTTTGAACTACAAACATCAGCAGAGATAATATGTATTTTGACATCAACATCAAAATTTCTAATTTCTTAAATAAATTTCTACATGAGACTCTGTTCCCACATCCTTCCATAATTCTAATTGCCTTTTTTTGTAGTCTAAAGATCATAGAGCTGTGCGACGAGTTCCCCCAAAACATAATCCCATAGCTCATAGCTGAATGAAAAAAGGCGTAATAAATCATCTTCAGTGATGAGGCAGACATGTATGTTTTGGCATTTAAAAGTATATAGCAAGCCGTACATAATTTTTTTACGGGTAACTCAATATGATTTTTCCAAGACAGCGTATGATCTATTGTCACCCCCAGGAATTTTGTGTATGAGCTATTGTTGATAAATTTATTGTTAAATCGTATTTCTAAGTTAGTTGTCATATTTCTTTTAGTCGTGAAGTGTACATCGTTTGTTTTATTGAAGTTTAGAGATAATTGGTTAGCTCTCAGCCATTTATTTAGAGTTGTAAAAATTACTTGAATGATTTTGCTTAAATCGATTAGCTTAGGGTGAGCAAATAAGATACTGGTATCGTCAGAAAAAATTATAGGTGTTGAGGTTTTATTTATAATCTTAGGTAGGTCATTTATATATAAAAGAAAAAGTAGGGGTCCTAGAGCAGAACCTTGTGGCACTCCATGTCTTACTTTTGCCCAATGTGAGACCTTGTTACCATTTTCACTAGCATTACTTATAGCTGTCCTACAATATCTATTATTCAGATAAGATTGATAAAGTCTAAAATCCTTGTTATCAATTCCATGGAATTTCAATTTAGATAATAGGATTTCATGATTAACACAGTCAAATGCTTTCTCTAAGTCACAGAAAATCCCTCATACAAGTAGTTTTTTGTTCATAGTATTTAAAATCTGTGTTGTTAGTTTGTAGGTTGCATTATCAGTCCTCAGCCCTGACCTAAATCCATATTGTTCAGTGCTTAGTATATTATATCTTGTGAGGCGTTTTATGATCCTCCTCTGCATTAGTGTTTCAAATAGTATCGTTACGTTAGAAAGAGGGTCTTTAATTGGAAGTATTAATGAAAGGCTTGTTGTAAACAGTTAATGGAATCATACAAGTGGCTCCAAGTTTTTACATTATAAAGACTTAAATACGATTTGTTCTGATGAAGGCCACTTTTTGGATTTTTATACCACGTAATATAGTCGGTATCACACGACATTGGGTAGAAACCTGAAAAGACCAGCATCGATTGAACAACCCCCGCCGTGAAACCTTGAAAACTGTAACGAATGTTCTAGTTGCGTTTTTTAGCCGTTTCCAAGAAACTATACAAACTGAGATAAGTTCATGTAATCGCCCAATTGCATCGTATGTGCAGTGGAAGGTATCTGGAATGCGCGGCAAATAAACGCATATAAAACAGAAAGAAGTGGCATCTGTACGTAATTAATAAGCCCATCGCCCCTCATCATTCTTAACTAACACTCCAGGTAGTAAATGAGACCGGTATCTGAACGGTAAAGGACGTGTTGATTAACTGGGATCTGGCGAAAGAAACAGATTCGTAGGATCCGTGAACAGAAGGGAATACGGTGAACGAAATACGATAGACCACATATTATTTAGTATCGTTAGACGGTGCCTGACTAGGCAAGGAGGCAGGTTACGGAATAAAGAGTATGTTGTATGTTTTCTTCTGGGTAATTCCCCGGCGTCTGAATTTTATATGCCTACGTTTCGGAACACTGTCTGTTCCAACTTCGTAGGCAAGTAGACTCAAGAATGAAGAGTAACTTATCGATGAAGGACAGAAATATACATGCATGCATGGATCATATAAGTGAACGAGAGGTTCGCTAGCGGAGATCTGGATCACTGTATTGCGCAGACTGTTTCGTTCCTTTTGACCCGTTCATTTAGGAACGACACGTTTTTAATTTTGTCATGCATCTGTGTCGGGAATTCTGTGCATGGATCACTACTAGTGAGCAGCGTACGCACGCGTGCGTGCTTAACAACATTCCAACAGATATTTAGGAGCGTCGTCAGGTGTCAATCTACATAGGTACGTTGTGGCTGCTGCTGTCATTTGCATAGTGGTCTGTGGGCGTATTCCGACCGTCGTTTGACTAAAGCAGTGTAGCTAATCTACTGTCTTTGTTGTACGCTTTTTTTGTAATACACTTTTCGATTGCAGATTTAGAAGAAAGCGAATATAAACGCAACGTTAAAATGGTGTCCGGCGGTATGACGTGTGTCAAATACTTGCTGTTTGTGTTTAACCTTTTATTTGCAGTAAGTATGTGAAAGTATATCACATATTTTACAGATTGAACCAATTTAATATGACTTACAAAACGTTGACATTGTTTTTTGTTATGTATCTTATCTTTATATTTCAGATATCTGGCATTGCTATTCTTACAGTTGGTGCGCTTATTCAGAATTTCTACTCAAATTACACGGATTTTCTTCATGGAAATTTTTATGTCGGACCAGTTTTGCTCATTATTTTGGGGGTTATTGTCTTCGTGGTTGCATTTTTTGGTTGCTGTGGTGCTGTTAAGGAAAACCTCTGCATGATCATGACAGTAAGTTGGTTGGCCTTTGTGTATCTTTTATATTTAGATAACGTATTTTAGTTTATTATTAATAGTACCAGCCTTGTAAATGATTCAGCCAGGTTTTTCAGAGCGATGACACAAAGAACTGAAGCAGGCTGGGTGTCATCTTATTTGCAGTAAATGAGGCATGACTGCAGTCTCACTTTTCTCTACTAAACACTTTGTGCAGCACCTTGCACAATTGTAGGATGCGGTTGCAGAGAACAGGCAAATAGAAAACAGGTTTATTTTGCCTAAGCTTTATGCTTGCTCAAGGAACTGTTGCATACATTACCATCACATTCCATGTTGGCAGCCCCAATTCAGTATGTGTTTCATTACATTGACTCAAAATCCATGTCTTCAGAACATGACTTAAGATACATGTATTATGTTTATATTAACATATTCAGTTATAAATGTGCCTTTCGTTATGCAGATGACCATTTTTGTGGTGTTGGTGTCAGTTTTGGACACCTTTTTTGTGTGGGTGTGACATAACATTTTGACTGATACCATCAATGATGTTGGCAGTTGCATTGACAGAGAAGCTGACTGGTTTTATAAAGTCTGACTTTCTTTGGACACATTACTTGATCCACTTCAGGGATCCAGGATTTAATTATTTTAGAGTCAGTGAGTGGTTTAGCTGTTTTGGCCAGTACATGTGCTACTCAAAAAGTGTTTTGTGGTACAGCTTAATTTCTTGTTTTTGAATTTGTGAAAAAAAATCTCTTGTGATGATAAAGCATTTAATTTCGTACAGTTCATCAACATGAAGTTGTACTGAATATTTTGTCTATTTTGATTCATGTGTCCTGCCATAATGTTGTCAAATTTAATATTTTGCAGTGACAAAATAATCTGAACTACATTGCTCTTTTTCTTTGTCTTCTCACTCCTGTGATATTATGCTTCACAAATATAATATAGTAGGTATAAAAATGTTTTCATTTCTGGTGATCATTTCAAACTGATCTACCAGTGTACTTTAGCCAGTCAGCATAGTGGAGCGAGCGCAGTATAGGTACTGCAAGATGGCGGCAAGCGAAAGAGGCATCGCAGACAGGGATATTTCCGTGACGAGGAGGGGTGGTATGATGTAAGGGGAATGTAGGGGTAGGAGGGGACTGTCGTGAGGGCGAAGTGAAGAGTGTGAGTGTGGATGAGGGAATTGTGGGACGGTACTGATTCGTGGTACGTGGTATTAAAAAAAAAAGCTAGCACCAATCTCTAACCTAAAGATGTTCACACTACAAGACAAAAAATCGTGGTACGTGGTATTAAAAAAAAAGCTAGCACCAATCTCTAAACTAAAGATGTTCACACTACAAGGCAAAAAATTGTGGTACATTGATTCGTGGTACATGGTATTAAAAAAAAAGCTAGCACCAATCTCTAACCTAAAGATGTTCACACTACAAGGCAAAAAATCATAGTACCTTGATTCGTGGTACATGGTATTAAAAAAAAAAGCTAGCACCAATCTCTAACCTAAAGATGGTCACACTACAACGCGAAAAATCGTGGTACGTGGAAAAGGGAAAAAATAGCAGGAAATCCGTCACTAAGCTCGGCACATTCTGCATGCTCCACACACGCTCTTCGTAACAATTTCTTGTAAATGCGCAACCATTTTCGCACAAAAGATTACAACTGCAACACAAGATTAGCAGACCAGGACTACAGGATGCGTGATGCATTGTGGGTGCGTTTGTATTGTGGTTGTTCTATGAAAAACGTGAAGACATGGGTGAACGGAAAATGTAAAACCTGAAGCATGGACTGCAGCGACACACGTGTCGGTGAGTGAAAACTTGCAGTACCTATACTGCGCCGTAGCCAGCATAGTTATGCAAGAAGTTTACTTATTGCTGAGAGGGCTGCACTAATTGCTTGGTAATGGTGCCACAGGTTGTGTATATAACTTTGTGTTGCAAGTTATGCTGAATTAATATTTGCTGTGGTGTTATGCCATAGCACACCTATACAGAATTGTTTCTGTTATTTTTTTCATTTATGTTTGAAACCTGGATGACATAGCTTTGACATGGCATGAAGTGCGGAGAGCCGTAATGTAGTTTGTTACCTACAATTCAAATGTATTTCGTAACTTGAGTTTTTTAAGTTGTGAATGTTATCTGTATGCCCAGTCAATAAATTTGATGTTATCCCTTGCCTGCTGTTCATACTGCTTATTCAGTCACTCTCTATATCTAAATCTGCAACCCAATATATGCCTTCTGGAAGGGGAGACCATGTTTGTTTGCAGTTTGCAGGTTTGCTCCTGGTTATCTTTGGAATGGAACTGGCTGGTGGAATCACAGGCTATGTGTTGCAAGGTGATGTTGAAGATATGCTGCGGAGTACCGTCAACAACTCAATGTTCAAGTACCCACACAACAAAGAGATTATGAAAACTTGGGACATCATGCAGCATGATGTAAGTACAGTATGACCCCTGTCAGGTAGCACCTCTTTTAGTTCAGATGCATGAAATGTGGACATTTTGCCATGTTTTGATTGTGGGTTGTGTGGTTGTTGTAGAAATGCAGTGAATGTGTGTGAAAAGTCTGCTGTTGCAGAATATGCTTAAGGTTCATACAGAAAAAGGCTTCAGTAGGAGACCTTTCAGCCTGATGTACGATGTGTACCTCTCTGTCCTTACTGGTAGACCAACACATGTGTTTTTATAATGAGGATAGAACGCAGATTGCCCATTGTTTCTGAGTAGCTTGTCGTAGTCATTAAAAAAATTTATTTCTTCTTGTGTTATTTAACAACAAGATTATATAAGTGAAAGAGGTAGGATGATGAAGTGGGAAAGGCATGAAATGAAGTGGTCAGGCACTATTGTAAGTTATTCCAGAATTTCTCTAGAAGTACTGACAGAGTTCACAAACCTTTCCTGGTTAGCTGGTCTCACTGAGATTCTAAGCTGGGCCTTGTAAATACACAGGAGAAATGTTAACCATTTGGCCGCCACATTTTCTACTCTCAACAGAAAGGAATACTGCAGAGATTTGTCACGTAGAGAACCACAAAGTGCCTTCTCTTGAATTATATTGAACATGGAGTATGAAATTGACGTTAAGTGTTATAAGTGATTTCTTTTGGCTGGGCAGTGTGGTAGGTTTTGCATCAGGCTTGGGGAAACTGTATTCGAAATGCATGAAACACTTAGAACAGCTTGCATTGTTACTGCCATGGGAAGAACACAGACCTGTGATTGTTTTTCTTGATTCAAACATGACAAAATTGTGGTTGAAGGTTGTAAGTGTGCAGGTTGTCCCGTCACAGGCCATCCACATGGAAACGAACATTTCACAAAATCGTAGGCTAATTGTGTGGAACATGCTAGTGAAGTCTCATGGAAGACTTCAGTGTGTGGTGGATTTCCATGAAGAAGTTTGTGCCTCAGTTGCTCACCAATGAGCAGAAGCAGGAGCAAATTTTTGATGCTGAAAACATAGCTGTGGTCCATACTCACCTGATATGGTCCCTTGTAATTTATTCTTGTTTCCAAGAATGAAATTGCCTTTATAAAGATGTCATTGGCAGGATTTCTGAAAAATAGGCACAATCATTGACTGTGCTATGTGCCATTTCAAAAAGTCAGTTCCAGTGGTGCTTCATGTAGTTGTGGAAATGCTGAATCCTTTGGATGAATTTGGAGGGGTATTGCTATGAAGGGAACAGCAACCACCAGCAAAGGTATTTTTCATTAGTGACCCAGTCCAGAAGCTTTTGGATATGCCTTCGTACATGGTGGTTCTGATTCATTCATCAGCTGAGAGGGTCCAAGGCAGACTGCATCATAATATTATACAGTGGAAGACATTGTTGGATAATTCTTATCATGAATGCTGTTGGGTAAGTAAATCATCAGCTGCACATGACAACTCAGCAACTCTGTTCTTGTTCTCCCACACAGTTCTGGCACATTTGGTTTTTTAGTGGGAGTGGAAGATATCTCACTGCATCCCCATTGCCATTGCTCACCAGTGTCCTAATTGCAATCTAAACATGATGTGTGAAAACCACCTCATGTGCGGAAGATATGTGAGTGCAGTGGATATTTTAAAGAACAAATTGGGTTATTACTGGAAATAGAGATTGAAAGGCTTATTGATGTATGCAGATGATCCACACTGGAGGAGTATGATTCTACATGATTGGCAGACTGGTGTTTTGCACAAAGGGGCAATGTAATACACTTTTTCACTCAGGATTCCAGGGCTTCTGTTACATGTGGGCCTTGTAAATACAACATAAGTTGAAGATAGGAGAACGTGTTTGCCATGTACTGGAACATGAACTGAATTATGTTAATCGTTTATGTCCTGCCAGTTTTGAAGTTGCGGTGGAATGAGGCTGCATTTGTCACTTGGAAGCAGCTGTGTGAGAAGACTGCTTTTGTACTTTATCTTTTTTGCTTGTGATACTACTGTTGTGTAGTGGCAGCACTATCAGGACTCTGTGACATCAGTGCCAAATGAATGAATGTGATTATGGAGTACTGATGGAGTGATGGTTGATGGGAAAACTGAAGTACCTGGGGAAAAACTGTTCCCAATGGCACTTTGTTCCCCAGAAATCTCACCTGAATGGCAGAGGGATTGAACCAGGCCTTTTCAGCAAGAAGCTGGAAACTAAATGCCTGAGGCATGTCTCGGCTCTGTATTACTGTGGTATCTGTTGTTCAGAAAGCAGGAGATGTGTTTGTCATACTTTGAGCAACGTGAAGAACTGTTACACCAGCTGTGATTTTCCAAGTGATACAATTTGACATAAAACTTGAGAGCATTTACTAAGTGTGTTGTGATGTACCTGTAAATCTGTAATTGAAAAGTAAGAAATTGCACTTCAGTGGTCTCTTTGGAAGCGTTGACTTACTTTGCAGCTGTATTTTACATGCTTTGGGACATACATTATTGTAATATCATATTGTTAGTTTCTGTCTGAGCTAGTTATACTTCATTCCATTTCACATCCTCCCAACCTGTTTCCAGGACATTGTCTTAACAATATCTCTCCATATGTACCATGGTGCCAGGGTCCTTTGAAATGTGTCATGGCCATCTCCTTACAAATCCTTACCTCATCACCATTTGTACTGTCTCTTGGTGTTCACTTTACTTGGCTGTATAGTTTGTGGTCATTTTGTATGCATTTGTCATGCCTGTTATTCATTTAAAGATCTGATTTGTTTGATTTTCATATTTGATGTAGCTTAAATGCTGTGGTGCTGAGAGAGCTGAAGATTGGCATGACGTGTTCAAGAACGATACCTTGCCGGATACTTGCTGCCCCTTTATAAATCCTTGTGAAGTGAGTGACGAACATCATGAAGTTGGTTGCCTCACAGTTTTGCAGACTAAGGTTGAAGAATTTGCTGTTATTCTGGGTGGAGTCATTATTGGCGTTGCCTGTATTCAAGTAAGTATGCAGTTAATTTGATTATAAAGTTGTTCATTCTGTTGTCTGTCTTATGACAGTTTCATAGCCTCTTAGAAAAGCAAGTTCTCCTCAGAGTGTGATCTAATGCCTCCTATTTCGGTTTACATTATCCTCTCTTTTCCCTCAGGTCATCCAGTAGATGTTTACGTCTTCTTCCTAGTCTTCCTGCAATGCCCATCCTCCTTCCCTTTCTCTCTCCTTCAATAACATGATTTAGAATGCAGTTCCTGTGCACCATGTGACCAATCCAGTTAGTCTTCCTTCTTTTTATTATTTGTAGGTTATTCCTGTCCTCCTTGACTCTTTGTCACACTTCTTCATTTCTCACATGATCATTTCAACTGATCTCCATCCTTCTCCAGCATCATATTTCAAAACTTTCCAGGTGTTTCTGATCTACTTTCTGAAGTGTCCATGTTTCAGCACTGTATAAAGCTACACTATGAATGTAGCAAACTATTAGTTTCTTTTTTAAATTGAAGACCAAATGCTGGTGAAAAGAGTCTTCTTGTTGAAAACTGCTTTTGCCATGGGAATCCTGGATATAATTTCCTATGTACATCTTGCATCATTTGTTACCATGCTACCCAAATAGTTGAAATATTCCATATTCTCTGATTTCTGTTCTATCATAACCTATATTTGGGATGGGTGCCTTGAGATTTTCATCACCTTTGTTTTTCCGTGTTTATTTCCATTCCGAGCATCTTCAAATTTCATTTTGTCTTTCAGTCATGTCCTGTAGCATCGCTTCTTCCTTAGCCAGTAGAACAAGGTCATCTGCATACTTCGCATTGCGAATTACTTTTTCTTGTATTTTGAAGGTTTTACGAGCTTCAGAGGTATTCACTTTACAAGTTGAATACAGTCGGCAACAAACAGCATCCTTGTCTAACTCCTCTTCCAGTCTCCACTTTTATTGTTCCCTTCCTGTCCTATTTTAGTTTAACACTTTGATCCATGTACAGCTTGTGCCACTCTTATACCATTTACCTTTAGGATCTGCATTAATTTGGTCCAATTTACATGATCAAATGCCTTCTGTTAGAATATAAAGCATGCACATAATTCCTCATCTATGTCCAAAGTTTATTTGGATATTATTCTCGGCATCCCAGTTGCATCCCTAGTTCCTTTTCCTCTTTTAAATCCAAACTGATCTTCTCCAAGTGCGTTCTCGATTTTCCTTTCAATCCTAAGTATCCATGCCACTGTCTTTGTTATATATGCGATGAGGCTGATTGTGCAGTGATCAGTGCATTTTGTAGCTGTTGACTTCTCCTTTAAGGCAATCATTGCAACTTGAGTGAAATCCTAGGGCCACTCTCCAGTTTCATATATGTTGGTGATCAGTTATGTCACTATTCAGAGACAATCTTCTCCCAGCAGTTTGATTACATCCCCAGGTATATCATCATCATCTGCTGTAGCCTTTGTATCCCTCACCTTCTTGATAGCTTTTTCCACTTCACTTTGCAAAATATAAGGGCCTTTCTTGTCTACATCTGTTTCTCTTCAAGTTCGGCTTCCAGTTTTCTGGTCAATTAGGTTGATTTTACAGCTCTGTAATATAATTCTCTCAAATTTTCAGTACTTGTCTTATGTCTGCTATTGCATTCCCTTTAGAGTCTTCAGTGCCATTGTTTTGCATTCCATCTTCTCCATCTCCTTTTGTAATTTTGAGGGCTTCTCTCCTTGATTGAAGCTCTTATGTTCCATGTTACAATCTTGATGCTGTTTCTGTTTGTCTACTTCCTTGCTGTAACTCCTAAAGTGTAGTTTCTCCTCTAGAAACACACCCAACTGGAGATCTGAATACAGAAGTAGTTTACCTCTGAAGTGTTTTTTCTCCAGAGGAAGCATCTTGCATTTGTTCCTGGTTTTGGAAATAGACTATCCAGGACAGTAATAATGTGGTAGTTTTTCCATTTGCTTTCCACATCACAGTGCAGCAGTTCTTCAAACCACTCTGGTCATACTTATTGCTGCATGATCATGAACCATCTCGGGCATCCTTTGCTGTTTATCAGAGTTCCCTTCTCTATAAGCATCTCTCTTCATCTGGTTACTACCTTCTTGATTTGTCTGGCTTGGGAAACCCTACTGGTAGCAATACAACTGTTGGCTAAGCTCTCAGGTCTACTGGAACTCACATGCCCCTCCACCATGACAGGGTGAAGATACCATTGAAGGGGGCTGGTAAATCCATACTTCATTAAGTGGCAAAACCGTGAGAATAAAAGTAACATACAAGCAACAGTCTGAAGCTTTTTGAGGAATCGAAATATAAAGAGTGGAAAGATATGTGCCAGTTGGAGTATACTTGTTTTCCAAGTGATTTCTTTGTGCTTCTGCATATTTAATCAAGTCAGATATTTATATTTTGGAAAGATATAAATGCAGTATGGATATCAAACTTACATGAAGAAAGAAATTATCTTTCCTTACACTGTGTTTAGTTTATGCATGATTGAATATGCCCCATATGAAATTCGTAGATCGTAATGAGGTCTGTGTGGCAAGTACCAGATGGAGTAAATTACGAATTTTTATATTAACTTCATATAAAATGGGGTTTGCAGGATCATACCTGTCACTGACGTTTAGATGGACCTTTACAAATCAAACATTGGTCTTGTACTCGTTTTAAACCCAAGAACCATTATAGTTTGTTAACAAACTCACATTGTATTTAAAAAACTGTGGTTTCCATAAAACCTTGACTTTTGTGATGTTTGTCACCCCTTGACTTCAAGTGCCTGTGCCTTCTGACAAGTGTGATTGGGCATCTTTAAGTACCATCCTCATTGGACATCCTCTTCTGTCCTAATAGAAGATTGTCATCAGAACCCAAAGGAGGGTGTGGTTATGATATTATTCAACAGATATTACATAAATAAAAGAGGAGGATGGCTGTAGTTAATGAAAATTAGGAATAAAATTTTATGATATACTTCTGTGCAATTACAATTATAGTATAAATTTTCAGCTTTCCTATTTCGTCAGCTGTTTCCTGTCTTCTTTCAGTACAGAACTGTCAGTAAACTTACAACATCATTGTCTTTGTTCCAGTTGATTGGTGTGGTTTTTGCCTGCTGCTTGGCAAGATCCATTCGCAAGGAATATCAAACTGTGTAAATCACTCTCCATGATACTAAATGAAGGAAGACTGAACACATCAGAAAAACCAAGGCACAGCTTCACCTTACTTAAAAATGATGCGTAATCTTCATAAGGTGTGATGAATTTACTGTTATATTGGACTTGTGCTCGATGTGTACAAACTATTGGTTTTTTTTTTTTTGGGGGGG
>Ga0268261_10002167_pt1 | contig 13991 bp, 13 predicted proteins | sample TergutNc150P1_FD_190353 | JGI IMG/M metagenome (GOLD analysis project Ga0268261, IMG submission 190353) | Nasutitermes corniger P1 segment gut microbial community from laboratory colony in Florida, USA - Nc150 P1 (SPAdes) (version 2) | ecosystem: Host-associated > Arthropoda: Insects >... | reverse complement strand
GGAAAGGAGAGGATACTCTCATTTGAAAGAGGAAGCTCTGGATCGCACTATGTGGAGAGCTCGCTTTGGAAGAGGCTTTGGACCTGTCGTAAGACAGACTACTAAATGAATGAATGAATGAATGAATATATATATATATATATATATATATATATATATATATATATATATATTGTTCATGCCTGTAAGGTAGGGAGATCCTGAAAATCATGTACATAGATCAGAGGTGAAAGTATGTTTACCCATTACGTACCGTGGGAGCTTACAAGGGCAGTGGAGGTATAGCTCCATCTATTGTTAACTTCACAGCAGATGGAGGTGAGTGGTGACACTCGTGACCTGCCCACTTTCAGGAATAGGGCCTGTTGTACCAACTGAATAGGAGAATGTGTGGGTGATGTGGCTTGTGTGGATATTTTGGATAAGAGATAGATCTCCTGCGGATCCTGCAGTCCATAGCCAATTCACTGTGCTCACTGTGCTGTCCGACATGGATTGGAAGGTGACATGTAAACCAATATTAACAAAATGAGACAGGTGTTTCCAACGTGATGTTGGTAGGATTGGTTATAGGGCTCCTCTGAAAATGGTAATGTCTCTTGACGGTCTGTATAGCATGCAGAATTTCTGACTGGGCATAGGGCATTACAGTATGGAAAAATGACGTCCAACACCTCACTCCATTACCGTACTCCTTTAATATCAAGAATACAACGCAGCTAATACACGAACTAAAACAGGCACCAATAACCCCTACATCTAGATTTGCATCACTAGATATCACTAATATGTATTCTAATATTCCCGTCAAGGAGACAAAACAAATTCTTGATGACATTATAACACGCAATTCAATTGATCCACAAGCCAAAAATGAAACGTTAAATTGGTACGAAATAATCACAAAGCAAAACTATTTCATGTACAACGATAACATAATACTACAAGAAGACGGGTTGGCAATGGGCGCCCCTTCCTCAAGCATTATTTCTGAAATCTTTTTACAACACCTAGAGCACACAAAACTCCCATCCATAGCTAAAAGACTCGAACTAATCAATTATTTCCGCTGTGTAGACGATATACTTATCATTTTTGACACCATACACACGGATATCAACACAATTATAAATGACTTCAACTCTATACATCCTAAGTTACAGTTCACCGACGAAACAGAACAAGACGACAAAATCAATTATTTAGACCGCCATTCATAGAAAACGTACTCACATAAATATTTCCTTCTTCAGAAAACCTACACATACCGACACCCTCATTCCATACACATCTAACCACCCCGTACAACACAAATACGCAGCGATCAGGTTCCTGTACAATAGACTACACTCCCACCAACTACACAGTGAAGAATACCGACAAGAGGAGAATATAATCCATAACATTTTGCATAATAACTGTTTCCCACTACAGAGATTCACACACAAACAACAGCCAAACTACACACAAAGTCAGACACCTTCTAAGAAACTACAACCTCACAACCCCCCAAGAAAATGGTGTACATTCACCTACGTCGGAAAAGAAACCTTGTTCATCACTAAAATTTTTAAACAGGCGAACTTACAAATAACATACCACACTAATAATACACTACAGAAACACATCCTACAGTAACACTCAACAAGACAAATTCACAAATCTGGTATTTACAAACTAACCTGCCCCGACTGCAACAAAGCATACATTGGACAAACAGGCCGTGATTTTTACACTAGATACAATAAACACAAGAGGGCCTTCCGGTACAACACTCAACATTCTAAGTTTGCACAACACCTGACAGAATACGGACACGCTTTGGGGAATATAGAGAACATTATGGAAGTTTTACAGTTCCATAAGAAAGGTATCCACCTCAATACAATACAGAAATTCTACATACACAAGGAATCAAATAATCACCTCAACGAGTTGTACACAGATACTACTAACCAAATCTTCAATACAATCCTGAAGCGTTTGCAATAACATGGCGGTCTTCAACACAGTCCAAGCAACATGTCCACTACACAAAACTGGCCCACCACTAACCGATCAATAACCTACCCCCAAGGCAGTCATACACCAACAGATCCACTCAGTGACACAGGGGACAACGTAAACGTTAGCAACGACACTATGCAGAATACAAAAACCATGCTGCATACAGTAGAACTGGCTACCACATAAAATAACGAGTAAGTACATTTATCATAAAATCCGTAAATCGTTTCATTAACTTTAAAACCTGTACTACATTTACACAGATGCAGACTAAAACTTTAATAATTATAACATAACCATATACATTATAACGTAATTTATTATCACCTTTCAATTTTCACAGATATACACTGGGGTTTATCCAGGAAGGGCATTATATACACCCCGCACCACGTCCATAACAGAATATCAACAACTACAAACATTGCATCTGGTGCACATGGAGCCCCTAGAGAACAGCAAAACCATCCCGTTCTACGTATGCTCCAACGAAAACTAGCTACCTAGTTACCTGGCAAGCAACTACGAAGCACAACATACGAGACCCTGCCTACAACAGTTATCACTACCCATTATATTTATTTTTACACCGTTGTGATTACATTCGGATTGTGTAGCTTTTAATATTTATCATTATAAAGTTCCACTGATAACGAGATCTCGTTTGATGGATTTTAGAGTTTCACAGTTTGTATATTGTTACTTTTAATTTTCTATATACTTAATGTGCAATATTAGGCGTTACAGATAGCAGTTGACCCCTGACATTATACATACAATTGTAGACCTGAAGATGGCCCGACTGAATGGGTTGAAACATGTCAACTGAACACCAATAAATAAGATGAAAGCTACTACAGGCTAATACCTATAACACGGCTGTATTTTGACTGCCTTTAAACCCTAGATGTACATTAACATTTTTATTTGAGCTTTAAAATGATCGTGCGAACATGCTGGTAATGAGTGGTTATGTGAGCGACATAAAGCATATATACTACAGTATATACGATACATGTGTAAGTCAAGCAGTTCAATTTCTTCAAGTGTTTCTAATAAAGACGAGGTTTTTCGGAGTGAGTCAACAGGTCCAAACATCATCCCATGCGCAATGGACATGGCCCTCTTGTCCTTAGAGAAGTGTAGTACACACCTTTACAGAAGGCCACAACAGGGAAGCAATTCATATAAACGACTGTTCCAGTCCACTTAGCGTTTTCCTGTTGTATTTTGCGGAAATTATGACACTGCTGGTGGCAGATACTACCATGACCATCCTGACAGACTTGACGAGGGACATCGCCTCTACCTGACATGAATGAGACAGAAATGCTTGTTTCTTGCAACAACAATACAAATTGTACATTGCATACGGGACAAACTGACAGACTACCGGTCAAGGTCGTGTAATTTCCACTCAAGTTTCTACAATAACGCTGGGAAAATGGACACTTTCATATCCTCTTTCTGCACTTCACAGGAAACAGAATGAGCCTGACATGACGGACGAAAATTCTGACGCTTACGGAAAAGAAGAAATCTGTCTGAAATTCTAAACGAGAAACTTTCTACATTTTGCAGCCCTTCTGAACATCTGGCCGTAGACGAAATTATTAAGCACAAAAGACGGGTCTTTTCCGACAATATATAACAAAAACACGAACGTTTTGGGATCAAATTTTACGAACTGTGACGAGACTGGATACACGTATATGACAGATTATTTGGGCAGAGACAGACAGCGAATTGAGTAACATCTGACTGCAACTTACGCGACAGTATCAGAACTGACAAAGAAAATAAAAAACGTGGCCACAAACTCTATACGAAAAATTATTTCTCCTCCCCAGACTTACTCGATAACTTGCAGCGCAGTCCGTTGAAAGTAGTAGTATGTGGAAGGTAAAGCATTGTTCAAAGGTCATTCACCAACCTGGTGTTTGCTACTGCGCAGTTTTGTCACTTGTGAGGTGAGCGAAGCGAAGGTGCACGTTAGCGTGGAACAGCGCGTTATAATCAAATTCCTGACAAAAGAAGGTTATAAACCGTCGGAAATCTGTTCACGATCGAAGAGACAGAATGGTAAGACACTCAAATGTTAGTGTCTACGTGGAGTAGTGCGTTTAAAACACACCAGCTTATACATAGTGGCCAGCTTTAGTATGCTTGTGAGCTGTGTGAAAAAACATTCATTTATAAGTCTGATATGAAGGCACACCAGCTTACAGTGGTCAGCGTCAGTATGAATGTGGTGTGTGTAAAAAACGCTTAGCCCTCCGCCTAGTAGTGCGAGGCACGATCGGTAAATCTTACAAGAATCTGCTCAGACATCGAAAACAGGGTTTCCACAACCGAGATGACCATGAAACGTGAAATCAAACAGGGCGATCCTCTATCCCTGTTCATATTCAAAGCCATTTCGACCCATTAAGAGAACTTGAACGAAAACGCTACAAAATCGACTGTAATATCTCGACTTTGGCCCTCAATGATAACGTCATGCTGCTCGATACCAACAGTAATGACCCACAGTATAACTATCAGACACGAAACGTACTTAAGGAGTGATTAACAGTGCTACATCAGCGAAGGGACAAAAAATATTCGATGTAACGACCACCGATAACAGTGACGCCTGTATATAATCGTTTGGGACAGTTCACAAAAACAGTCGAGATATTTCAAGACAATTCCACGATATGTTACAAGAGCAGGGACGAAGTGAAAATGGTGGTAGACACGTGTTACCGTAAAATAAGAATCTGAAAACGCTCGGTAAGCCTCAGCAATAATATTTTGGCGACCGCGACAGTACGTGTAATACACGCGCATGTATATTTTAATTTCCTCTGCATCTTCCAGAATGAGCGGTGAAATCCAAAGCAATATGCAGTCCCTGCGATTGCCAGTTGTGAAACTTACGAGGGTGGAGGAAATATACCCTGCTATCCTGAGAGAAAGCATGGTGAGTGCCTTGTGCAGAGAAAGGAATTTTACCATCTTATCCCCAGGATATGCGACCAAATATACTGGGTATATGGATGCTGAACGCGGTGGAGATGAGCAGTCAGGAGGCGGCGTGGTACCTCTTGAATCTACATATGTCTGAGTCGAGTCGCAAGGTGGAGTTAATATCCACGTGTTGGGCTCCCGAAAGGAGGGTGTGCAAGACGCACAAGCAAATGGAAGAAAAGCTCGCTGAAAATTCGATGTACATATGGAAGCGAAGTGTAATGGACAGATACGAGCAGCGTCCCGAAGATATGAAAGCGGTCTGGTTGGCTCAGTTTGTCGCCTGGTACTATCAGGACAGACGCGGAACGTATCAAAGACGGGAGGAGCCGAAGATAATTGATTACCGCAACTATGATATGGCCAAACTGAACAAGTACAAGCGGGAAATGGTCCTCTTATACCGGCCGTTCCGCAACGGGGAAGTCGAAATACAGGATCAGAATCGGTTCTTGAAAATATACGAGTGTGAACAGCTGATCCTCGAGGCGCGCGAAGAGTTTCAGTGGGATATCAACATGGAGAAGGTGGTGCAGTACTGCAGGGATCTGTATGCCGAAGACGAAGAAGGTGGATCGTTGGAGGAAAAGAACGAGGAGTACGTAAAGAGTAAGGCGACTACAGAGGACTTTCTGCGGTCGATGCGGGACGGGAACGATGATATCAGGGTGGCCGGGTTAGAAAAGATATCCTCAATCTTGCGAAAGCGAGAGAACGCCATGACCGCAGGAGAGTATTGTGCGATGATAACCCTGAACAGGGAGCAATAGTCTGGTCCTTGATTTCATACATAAGAATTTACGACGATGGGGAATACAAACAACTTCAGATCTTCAACGGACCTGCTGGATGTGGCAAGACGCACAGGCTGAGAGAGCTTATGGAAACGTGCAATCGGTTCAATCAGCAGCATAATTCCATCCACAACGCGTACGTCGCTTGCGCGTCCACTGGTATGGCTGCGGCGGCGATAAACGGGACGACGGTGCACTAGGCGTTTCGCATCGGCAATTCGCAGAGAATGCGGTCTGTCCGTCGAGGCGCTGAATTCATTCCGCGCCGCTCTACAAAACGTGAATCTCATCATTGTGGATGAGTGCAGCATGATCGGGTCTGCGTTACTTCAGCAGATCAATTCCCGACTCTAACACATTCTTGACGAACACGACCGTCCGTTCGGAGGGATGAACGTCGTGTTTAGCGGCGATCTGCGACAATTGCCTCCCGTGTGTCAGGCCCCCATCTACAAGCGGCGTAGGCAGAATTTCTGCAGTGAGATCGTGTGGCAGGCGCTCAACTACCACCCGCTCGTTCAGGTAATGCGTCATAAACAGGTGACGTTCTCGAAGATCCTCACCAAGATCGGCGACGGGGAGTCTGACGCCAGAGGAGACGGCCATCATCGAGAGCAGATTCGTCACGAAAGAGTACGCAGACGAGCACCTCCCAGGCGCCATACGCCTCTTCTTACGCAATAAAAACGTGGATACGTACAACGATTCGATACGGGGCGATGATGTGATCGACTATGTGGCGGAGGACAAGTACTCCGGGTATAGTAACAACGAGCAACTCGCAAGCGCTAGATGTAAAGTGCATAAGATGGTGGACGAGACCGGCAACTTGCCATTCATACTCAGGTTGAAAATCGGGAAGCCCTACATGATTAGGGCAAACATCGACGTGGGTGATGGGCTGGTCAACGGAGCGATCGTCACACTGCTACGTAGGAGACGCTGAAGAAAACATCAAACGACTGTGGTTATCGTTTAAAGATCCCCGCATCGGCAGGTTGATACGTACAAAATGCAACGCTCACGTCCGTTCCAATCCCGAACTCAAACACTGATGGGTCCCGATCGACATGCCATCTGCACACATACAACTAAAGAATAAGGTCATCAGATGCAAACGCACGCAATTCCCATTGGTCGCTGCGTGCGATAACCATCCACAAGTCGCAGAGGGAAGTACGACACACTTATATACAAGTACGATAAGAGCCACGACCAGCAGTTGGTGTACGTCGCGCTGTCGAGAGCCACTTCTCTTACAAACCGAGATTCGAATCATAGATTCTGTCACGCCAGAGGTAAGGTAAATACATATCTAAGCAAAGAGTAACTGCGTCTCGCGAACCACACGTTACCTACGCTAGAAAGTAGGGTTCGCGAATTTTTTCCGCGTACCGTACCTTATCCTACAACGCTGTCGCTGTGCACTTTCAACACGCAGAGCCTGAGACGTCATCACGAGGACATCTCGCACGACCACGTCATACCAAAGTTCAAAATCATGGCTCTGACGGAAACGTGGGTCGAGAACCACGAGCGAGTCGATATTCCCGGATTTCAACCCATCTCACAATTCAAACGCAACACGGTACGAGCAGGGGGCGTCGCGATCTACGAGAATGAGGAATATTCATCTGCGCTACAGTCTACGAATAACGAGTTGCTCAAGTATGTTTAGGAGACCATGCAAGTAGAGAATCGCAACCGCACACGACGGAGTCGGAGACATTTGCTCCATCGAAACGAGCACTGAGCGTCTCTGTGAACATTACACCGGGTACTCCTATGCGTCAATTAAAGCAATTCTTTATACTTAATCTATTGCCTTACTCTCCTAAAATTCGTTGCGTCTTAGAAGTTGGACGAGCTTCTACTCGATACGATACCAACTGTTCTGGGAGGTGATATAAATGTCCATCTCAAGACCGCGGACGGTACCAAATTCATCACATTCATGCGAGACACTTTCAACCTCGAACTAAACTGATCCCGCAATCTCGGCCACGACAGTCAATACTTGCATCGACGCAGTCTTCACGCACCACGTACATCATGTGCACACCACGAATTACATTTCGTACTTTCGTTATCACAAACCGTTACTCAGTATTACCGATGGAAAACAATCAACACAGGCATGACTTCCATATCTACGATGTTGGAATTAATAAATGTGTATCTTTGGACAGCATTATTTCGCATGTTATTGATGGACGATAGAATTAATAGAATTTAACGTCTTTCCTATCCCTACATCCTTCGTCACTACTGCTAATTTTGTCATTTGCAAAGCATCAAATAAATCGTGTATCATACTTCCTTTACAGGAATTACGTCGTTTCCATGTATGTCTTATGGCATGACATGCATGGTACGATATGACGTGTAACGTTGGAATATGCAAAAGCAATTCGTACCATGCATATGTCATGCCATAAGACATATATGAAAACGACGTAATTCCTGTAATGAAAATATGATATTTATATAACAGAGAACGATTCTTTATAACGAGCCGTGAGAACCTCCATTGTCACTTTTATGTATATTCTGTAATTACTATAGCGGACCCATACCCTTTATTGCGTTGCATTACGTATTTAGTCTATTGTGTTTCACGGAGAAAAAAATTCAGTAATACATAAATTGAAAACATGGTTTATTTTTATGTGATGAATTTACACAATAGCAATAAAAAGTAAAAGACCACATACTGTCCCTTGTTCGGAACATCATTTTCATAATTGTTGTCGACTGTTCACGAATTCTTGCCGAGTGAATGGCGCTGTGTCCAGTGCAGATCGAAAACTTGGCTGATATCGAAAGCGGGTCGCCGCTCTAAAAGGCCATTGTAATGCAACCATACTGCCGCTTTAGTTTGTGGTGCAGACTTCCGTGTTTTGCAACATGCTGGTAGCTGCTATTTGAAACCCATTTTCTGCAGTCTCATTGTAGTATAAACATTCAAGTTATTCGATAATTTTAACTCGAATCATGTCCCGAACAACGACCACAGCGCGCAGAGCGCCACGGATGTAAGTCGTGGTTTAGCGGGATGTGTGCTAATCCAACGTCAGTCCTGACAAGTTTTATTTCAGTTTGGAAAAAGGTGTCGTTTTTTATATAATACTGTCAACAAAGGCTAACACAATATAGATGAACATCCTTATCATTTTAGTGCTTACTGCGTGGAATAAGCGGTAGGAAACTTCATAATAATCTGTGATAATAAGAAAGTTGTGATTTACGACTCATTTTTCCCATTGCCGATAATTATTACCTGTAGCTTGGTGGAGAAATGAGAAACGTACACACAGAATCTTGGTGGGGATTTGGTATGGTGGTGTTAAATGTAATGTAATCCCGATACGATGGGGACAATAGTGGCAAATGGCAGACCTGGGAAAATGTTGACATGTATGTCTTATGGCTGGGGTACCCACTGCAATGACCTTGCAACACGACCTTGTAACCTCGAGACTAAAATTTGTACTGGAGCATAAAGGTAATGACGTCACAACGCGATAAGATAATGCGCATCCGGCCACGCGCCGTTCGCTATATGGTAAAAGAACTCAGAATTCAGTGCTCGTATCTGTGACGTCAGTATACGCATGCGCATCCCAATACATCGCGACGCGTAGGAGACACAACCACTCCATCTTAGCCATTGTCCGTCGCAGTGTTACGTGTGACATTGACTAGTAAAGACGTCTGTGATTATAGTCGCTACGTCAGACGATAGTAGTTATACTGAGGAGCAAGCGAGATTGGGCGTTTACGATTTTCTCGAGAAGAATCGAGATGCGTCTAAACTCGATATAAGTGAGCTCAAAGCCGCAATAGTCATTCCAGCACGAAAAGTATAAGAAACGGAAAAGTCACGCGGATTATAGCAGGGAGATAGGACAAAGAAATGAAAGCTAGAGCAGGTTCATACACACCAACAACGGGTCGAGAAAGTAAGAAGAGCGGAACGTGTGAAAGTGTCGCTTAAGAAAGGCTGAAACGCAACCGCAGATTAGTAACGCGCAGGCTAATACACAACAGCAGGCCGTGAAACGCAAAGACGCGGAATATTACAAACAATATCGCTTAAGAAAGGCGGAAAAGCAACCGCAGACTAGTAACGCGCAGTCTAATACACAACGGTATGTCAACAGACCTGAGATCGAAGCAGATGATTGCGTGTTTGAAGTTTGGTTCGTTCCGTTGGTATCGCAAGACACTACTTCCATCGACGCGGAATTTAAGAAGCGGTTCTATAAGTTCGGTTTCGCGTGCTCCGTGTGTGACCGTCTTTGGTTCGAGAAAGGCTTGCGTGATATACGAAGGGCGTCGCGCTGAGTATAGAATTTCAGGGCGAGGACGCGTCGCGATTCAGGGTTTCAGACGTGTTACGATTCGCTCAATAAGAATAAGGTGTCGAGACTGTCTAGGTCGAACGGGTTCAAGCATCCAGAGTACCCGAAGCATCTGCCGTCACTAGACGTGATCACGGAACGATTAGTATCGCATCGCATCCTGTTCATGCAGATTAGGAGACTTCGACACGTATACGGCGCAAAGGGAATAAGCGGTCAGGTAATTAGCGGGCCGGTCGATGTGAATGAGATGGTAACCCAATTGCCCCCTCAACTAAACGATGACCACGCGTTTAACGTTCACATCAAGCGGCATCAGATCCACAAGAGCTCGTATTTGGAGGGTTGGGTGAATAAGGCTGTAGTAAAAGCGTGGCTTAAATACTTGATGCAGAAACCGCTGTACAGAAACGTTACTATGGACGAGCCGTTCTTCCAACCGAAAGAAGTGCCCATGTTGCCGGTTGACGGTGACGTAGATCCAGATAAGCCTCCTGATCGAATCTCTCAGACAGCGCAGACGATGTGCACGGTATGCTGCTGGCGAAACAGTATACGCTAATGTGGTCCGAAGATAAGTATCTGAGTCTGGCGCCGAGACATAGGCTGCGACCCATGAACATAATCTATGACGAGCACGCAGAATTGTCGTTCCCGGGAATATATCTCAGTAAGCCTCGCAAATTTAAGATGGATAGAGTGACGCCCTTCATGATGGCGACCGGCGAGATACGAAGACGGGATCGGCAACGGGGGGAGCCACCGGAACACGTGCTCTACATGGCGTTGAAGATGAGGCTGCGCATAGCAAAGGGCATCAATAACGTCAGGTTTAAGAACACGGCAGATATCGCTAAACTCACGCGACAGGAGGTACAAGATCAGTTCTTGGAGCGATGTGCCGAGAGGACCTTTGCGTTCATGGATTCGATTCCGAAATCTGCGTCGTACTGGAATGGGAAGAATGACGTCTATGCGATGATACGTCAATTCGGCAAACCGACGTTTCTCACGTTAAGTATATCACAGTACAAGAACTCATACGTACTTCGAATACTATACAAACTGAAGCACGGCAAGGAATACGAAGAGGGCGGCGATCCGGCTACGGGGTTGAGTTCTCACGAGCGGACGACTCTAGTCAGCGAAGATCCCGTGACGTGTTGTGTGTCCTTTAATAGACTCGTGGATGCGTTGATGTACATCCTCTGCCACAAGAAGCATAGCGCATTCGGAGAGCAGTGATTGCTCACTTCAAGCGAAATGAGTTTCAACTGCGAGGCAGTCCACACGCACACATCCTCTTGTGGTTAGAGAAGGATCCAACGGAGGTTGTGGGTGCAGATATGCCGGATACGGTTCGACTTACTGATGCGTTGATTAGCATGAATCCCGAAAAGTTAGACTGCGTGAAGAATCAGACGCACAAGCACACGTTCACGTGTTACAAGCGAGCGAAAGACGAGAACAAGAAGTGCAGATTCGGCGCTCCTTTCTGGCCGATGCGTGAGACGACCGTCTTGATCCCTATGCCAAAGGAATACGGCCGTCGCGATATGCTGAGACGGAAATTTGCCGACATTCACCGCTCGTTATAGTTCGAAGAATGCGATGATCTGGGCTCGTTCCTTGCTCGTCACAACGTGCGCAGTTACAATTACCTGAACGTGCTGCGTGCGGGGATAACTCGACCGAAGGTCTTTCTGAAGAGCACGATGCAGCAGAAGTGGATGAACTTCAATCCCTGGACAGCGAAAGTCTTACAGCCCAACATGGATATACAATATGATTGGGCATTTGCGCACACAGCTCGCAGGGCCCAGAGGGGCCGCACACAACAAATGGAACACTTCCAATTGTCGGCAACCTCAATTTCCGCTAGCGTGGCATAACCAAGATTCATCTTGATGCAATTCTACAACAAAAACACGAACGTTTTGGGATCAAATTTCACGAACTGTGACGAGACTGAATACACGTATGTGACAGATTATTTGGGCAGAGACAGACAGCGAAATGCGTAACATCTGACTGCAACTCACGCGACAGTATCAGAACTGACAAAGAAAATAAAAAAACGTGGCCACAAACTCTATACGAAAAATTATTTCTCCTCCCCAGCCTTACTCGATAACTTGCAGCGCAGTCCCTTGAAAGTAGTAGTATGTGGAAGGTGAAGCATTGTTCAAAGGCCATTCACCAACCTGGTGTTTGCTACTGCGCAATTTTGTCACTTGTGAGGTGAGCGAAGCGAAGGTGCACGTTAGCGTGGAACAGCGCGTTATAATCAAATTCCTGACAAAAGGATATAAACCGTCGGAAATCTGTTCACGATTGAAGAGGCAGAATGATAAGACACTCAAATGTTGATGTCTATAAGTGGAGTAGTGCGTTTAAAAAAGAAGGGAAACGGTGGAGAATGAACCTGAACGCCGGCCGAGGACTTAAATAACAGGCGAGAACTGACCGCGTCGATGCACTACTTCGGGAGAACAGGCGAATAAGTGCCCGCGAGTTGTCTGGAATACTCAAGACCAGTGATGGCAGTGTGAAAACAATCATCAAACGCCTTCAATACTCCCAAGTGTGCGTCCAATGGATCCCGTGTTTACGAACTGACGGACGGAAATAAAAGTACAATCACTGTCGCGGTACGAGCAAGGGAACTTTTTTGGACTCTATGGTGAAAACGGACGAGAGGTGGGTGCATTACTTCACGCCCGCGAGCAAACGTTCAATGCAGTGGCGGTACTCAAGATCACCAAAGCAATATTCAATCCCTGCGATTGCCAATTCGAGGGTGGAGGAATATACCCTGCTATCCTGAGAGAAAGCATGGCGAGTGCCTTGTGCAGAGATAGGAATTTTAACATCTTATCCCCAGGATGTGACCAAATAAATGAAAATATTTTTAGGTAGCTTATACTGGATTCTTCATTTTTCTTAGTATCAGCTTTCGGACATACTTTCATATCCTAATGTTTTAATATACTGTTATTTTACTTGAGCTTTAAAATGATCATGTGAATATGCTGAGGAGTGGTTATGTGAGCGACATAAAGCATATATACTACAGCATATACGAGGGGTATGTCAAAACTAAGTTTCGATCGTCCGAATTTCGCGCGTAAAGGTCACTAGACGGTTGCGCGTGCGCAGTTGTTTCGCGAACATTCCCGAAGGGTACGGCACGTTTTAATCGCAATGGCAAGTTGGAGTTATTGAAGTATGACAAAGCGCATTGAAAATCCCGCCGACTGTAAGATCCGTGCAGTAATCCGATTTCTAAAGGCCAAGAGTATCCAACCAGCCGACATTCGCAGGCAAGTGTGAGTCTACGGAGGAGCGATGGTGTAGGCAATTTGAAAGTGGTCGAGATAACGTGCACGACAAACGCAGCGGTCGCCCCAGCGTCGTGACTCCCGATCTCGTAAGGCAGATTGAGGTGAAAATCCGCGAAAACAGACGCTTCACCATCACGGATCTGACCAAATTTTTCCCGAATGTGTCAAGGAAAACTGCATCGGATTGACTGAAAAAACTGCATTTTCTGAATCTCTGTGCCAGACGGGTTCCAAACAAATTTTACCCCAGAACAAAACGAAACGTTGGGATCTGCACTTTCCTTTTTGGAGCGCTATGAGGACGGTGATGAGTTTCTCACACATCGTTATTTACATACTTACTCCATGGAGCAGAGTCCTTCTTGAGAAGCTAACCAGTAAACTTTGCAGCTAGTCAAGAAATTCCCCGCATTTATGGGACCCGAAAGTCCCTCACCGTACCCACAAGTTCCCGCCACCTGTCCCTATCA
>Ga0268261_10002166_pt1 | contig 13992 bp, 8 predicted proteins | sample TergutNc150P1_FD_190353 | JGI IMG/M metagenome (GOLD analysis project Ga0268261, IMG submission 190353) | Nasutitermes corniger P1 segment gut microbial community from laboratory colony in Florida, USA - Nc150 P1 (SPAdes) (version 2) | ecosystem: Host-associated > Arthropoda: Insects > Digestive... | reverse complement strand
GGCGCTTGAACTGGGCTTCTACACTTCAAGACGATGCACAATGCAACTCAATCAAACACAACCATCACCACTCACTGTACTACTTCAACTGAACTTCTGCTATCAGGTACAGACGACAGTAGTGTCAACCGACGCACATCCTTCAAATTACAGCAGTGTTGCCACTACTTTGTATCCAACCTTTGTATTTGATTTAAAGTTTTTATTTCCCTCTCCGTGTGTTGAAACTGTCAATAACAAATGTATGAAAAATAATGCGATACCGTTATATGTCTCTCACTCTCCAGCATACCTGGGAAACAGATTCTGCTATCGTGTCTGAACAAATGATGCAACATCTCTTTATGTGAAACATGACAATGGAGGTGTTATATATTCGGGGCTTTGGGACTGACTGCAGTAATTTTGTCAAGAGAAATTAGGGGAGGATTTGAAAATACATTGTGTAAATGATCTACCGTAAAAATATACCTTCGAAGTCGCATTTTATATGTCTGTTAATTTATGATGTTACCGGTGGCAACAAATCTTATACTGTACCATAACTACAGAGAAGGCAGCGAAGCACATTGCGGCAAACAGGACCAGAAAATGTCCACACAGACCAATATTCAGTGCGTCTTCCATATGTTGCATGAACCTGTGAATGAGGAGGTGTATACTGATATCACAACAGGAAATGTTTTGAGAATGACATTACAGTACAGTGTAATTCTATAACAGTAAGCTATATTTCACTGAAATTATAAGAATTACTTTTTGGCGGACTGGATTCTTGATGATTTATGTTTTGCTTGTCTGATTGTGGGTTGGTAACGACATTATAAATGCTTCTTTGCCATATGCAGTTAAACCAATGTGTTAGGAAATTTCACATATACTTACTCTATAATATCCTGATGGTGTCGTATGCACGCATTTAACTTAGCTTGCAAGTCACAGTTTGCAATTGCATTATCATTTTTATTTTCCTGCCGGTGGTGAGGCGTGATATGTTGCTGTCTGATATCCAATATGGCCGCTTTTACCTTTTCGAACTGACTACAGGCGACAGAGGTCAATGTGGTAACCAGAGGCAGGAAACCGCAGGTTGTGCCCAGGGCTACCAGTGATGTCAAACACTGTAAATAAGGGGATATTTACAGCTTAGCTTTATGTTAAAGTAAAACATTTAAGTAATTCCAGTGACACTTCTTTCATCTGACTGTTATGACTATAGAGATATCAGTATTCAGATTTATGTGACGAATTTGACTCCCTTTACGTTTTGTGTTTCGTTTATGGATTGTAAGGTCACAACAGAGTAAAACCACGTTAAATTTTGATGTAACTGAATAGGTAACTATCTCCACTGAAAGCAACAACAGTACGGCACGTTTCTGTAATACCCTTCTGTGTGTTTTCATGAACATAATTACACGAAAATCTTGCTTGAAAGAAATTCGGATAGTGGGATATGAATATGTGAATGAGAAACACGGGGAAGAATGGTGGAATACAAGTGAAGATGGAGACCTACTGTGGAATTTGGAATATTGGTCTGAACTGTGTATAAAGAAATACAGTGCACAGATTATACGCAATTACAGGCCGCAATGTATAAAGCAGATTGCTCTTGCATGTACTGTTATTTCATTGCTTTTAATCACCATTTCAATTTCAATATAATTTGTTTTGTTATAATGTTCCATTATGTAGTATGTGCAACGAATCCCCCATGGGGGCATCATGGAATCGAGGTGGTGAAAGTACAGTTATCTTCGGACACGTGATAAATATTAACACTGAAATTTAATAACTCGATTGAAACTGTCACACTTTTGTCGCCTTATCCTCATGTGTCAGTGCCCGTCTGTCTATTGTTAGCTGCTTGTGTTTTTGTCGGTTAGGGGAAAAGATCACGTGACGTTTGTGTGTGGCTTGATGTAGAAATGTGATGGTGGAGGGGGGAATGTTAAAATTTGTGGAAATTTTACAAATGAACTGTAAAACAAAGAGAGTGTGTGGTGTGTTCTTTGTGACAAACATTATTGTGAGACTCGCCGGTATCTAATTAATCACGTGCTTGCGGTCTCTGGACTGTAACTAGGGAAGAGAATACAACAAAATTGCAATATTCACATCAAATTCACAATATTATACGTATAATTTAACGGCATTACAGGGCTAAATTTTCAGATTTTACGAACGAATTTTGCATTCATTACGGGACTTCATGTACCAAGAAAATTGATCATTATTTTATCCTTTGACATAATTTAATGTAGGCACTTCCAATAACATATACATATATATATAAAACATATACACATATATATATATAACATATATATATATATGTACATATACATATAGTAAGACTGAGGTCTTAGTCACGTAACATCATTCCATGCAACTGAAAACCAGTTTACATTTTTACAGTTCTGAATGTCTTGACCGTCGAACATGTCTTCAGAGGTGAATGAATAATTACCATCAATAAAATTTTGTGTAGATGAAAATGTGTACACGGTTCTTCATTAAATATGGACACAACGTGATGCAAAACGTAAAAGCGATTCATTATTTAATTGATAGAAAGCGTTACCTGTGAGATGTTAACCAGTTCGTAGTACGGTGAAACAGTCCAGTTGAAAGGATACCACGCAATTAGTATTGTTTCGTGGTTTGTCAGGATGCGTATTGTTGACTGTACGGTATGAAAACATATCATCACAATAGCTGTCCGCATACTGAACACCTGAAACCTCGGGATCCATCCTGCCGCTGTCAGATGTCCGGTGTCAGCGTCTTTGGTCGGCAGATCTTCCCACGTGAAGCTGTCTGTTAGGTCCATCGCACGTTCAATATTGCGTTGTCGGAATCTGAGTTAAAGAAACCAAACCGTGATATAAAGTCAGATAAATGGAGAAAAGAAACTTAAGAACAGAAGGAAGTTTCTGACATCCTGATGTGAAAGTACTTAAAAAAACCAATTTTTAACAGAGGGTTCTGAAAGCAAGTTTCTAAATTTACTCTGTTGTTTAGAACATAATGATTTTGATTGTTGAAATTTCTTGTACTCTCACCCTGAGAATAATGATTCTGTGTGAAAAAAATGTAACATTTTGACAACTCATTTATTTTACTTCAAAACATCAGTCAATCTGTACGTATGCTGTTTTAGTACAGGCTAACTTTACAGTCTCAACTGTCTCAATTACATCTTCAAACACTACCATAGTCTCTAAAGTTCTGTAGACTCTGTCTCAAGAAAACGCCATGCGTTCGACCTATTTTTTCATATTTTAATGAAAATTGTTAGACATTTAGTATGGAAAGTGCTTAGCCTACACTACACGATACACATCTGGAAAGAACAGCGTTCTGTTCAATTTATAAGTTTTGTTATATATTTGTGTTTATTTCTTTACTAATCGAAATGTGAAGTTGTGGAAATTAAACAGATGCCTGTGATTTCGTGTCCAGATTTCTGGCTTACCTGAAGTAAAAAATTATCCATAGGACGTTCGTGAACCCCATCGAAACACGAATATTTTTCATGACGTGGCCCAAATCTCCCCTATATATGTAAACATCGACGAACATTGCTGCAAATGTAGTGCAAGTACAGGAAATCACTGTTATCATATAGATAATGTAAAGAGTCGACATTTTCTTCATCTTAAACGGAATTCCTGCTAATCTTAAGAAGAAAATAATCGAGCTGAAACGAATGTTTGACAGTCCCTTTACTTGTTGTACTTCGTTATACATACAGAAATAAAGTACTTAAGGCAACAGTTCCAGAATTGTAAAATATTACCTAAAATACTTTACAATCCAATATAGTCTAGTATATATTATGTTCCCACTGCTTCACTGTATGTCTGAGAAACAGACCTGCGCTCACTGCACTGAGCATGTTAAAGGTTTGTAACTGACGTTTGGAACAGAGAGCTGATCAATACTTTGCGAATTGCATTATTAATGAGAGATAAAAGTTTGTATTTCAGAATCGTTAATTGATAATTGGGAGTATGCGCAGTGCAGTGTAAGATCGAGCCATCGAATTTGAAAGCTTTTTAGAAGGAACGGATCTTTGACTAATGTAGCTGATTAATTCACAATATGAAGAAATTTCACGGAGTAAGTAGGAGATGATGCAATGTATGAATTGGAATATAGCTAAACTGTATACTATAATCTGATGTTATCGCTCAGAAAATTCCATAATCGGTGTAATGATTGTTTCCTAACGTATGCTTTATCGTATACTATATAAGTAGTTTCGTACAGCCGAAAAGGTGTTGCACCACAGATTGTGTTTTGAATTAGTTACTAACAACTTTGTGCCGTACAGACAACCTCGTACTTACGCTGAGCCAGTGGAAGGATATAAACAACAGAAAACAGACATGAAGTCTGTAGGTTGATTTTTGGTTGCCTATATGTGCCAGGATTTCTAAAGACAATAGCCACAGGATTAGCGACATAGAAATTAGATTTTGTGGTTTTATAGGAGTTCAGTTTGAACAAGCTGAATAGGCAGTAGATTTTATTTTTTTCTTTTGAAATGTGAAATGAATCGTAAATAAGTGCAGGTTTTGTTTTTCTCCGGAGTGAAGTATCAACAATGAAGGTAGTTTACTGCATTAATGGCAAGAGGTTTTGTACAGTGCTGAGGGTCGCTGGTGTTATACTCTGTTTCGGAATTTGCCAAAATGTGGATAAAAACGATAACTCAAAGGAACGTTTTATTGGGTGGTTAGTGCAAATGTTCTAAACTTCACATAAGTACCGCACGAAAATTGCGATAGGAGGTTTTTATAGCAAACAGGGGTGAGCAGATATCTTAAATTGCGAAAGGAGATTTCATTGCAAACTGGACGGAGCAGATATTTAAAATTTCTCCAGGATTTATAATTGCAAAGTGGTTAAAATTATATTTTAAATTGGGATAGGTTCTTTTTCCTCCAAAACTGGAGAGAGGAGATACCTGAAATTGCTCTAGGAGTTTCTATTCCAAAACAGGGAGAGCATATATTTTAAATTGTAATATGAGATTTTTTTGCGAAACTGTTGAGTTCAGATGTTTGAAATTAGACAATAAGGAGCAAGAGTCAACATGAATATAGGAATTGTAATTTTGCTATTGTAGTCAAATCTACCACGTAATGTATTGAATTGTCAAGATCACAGTCCTTCCGAATCGAAACGTTCTGAAATGCATTTTAACCACCCTTGATATTAAAGGTGAACACATCTTAAGAGAAAGAAGATGATATTCAATTATTCTTGATGTCTGAATTTTCAGGGTAGCTGTCTGTCCGACTGATCGGTGTCCATTTCCATTTCAAGAAGCTAAACAAGTGGAAGTTAACACCATAAAGTGTCGAAGAGGTTTGCAGGTTCGGACATCTTACATGTTACTGGGGACATAACTATTGCTTCGGAAAATGTCAGAGAGCGTATCAAAATATCAGCTAAAGAGATGTTATGACGTGTGAATGAAATGATTTTAAACAATGGTTTGATGATTTTTTTTTCAGAATTTGTAGATCACAAAAAAGAAAAAGGCTAAATTGCAGTGATTACAGTTTCCAAGCTAAATTCCTACAGATATTGTGAACAAAATAAGATGTACAGTCTGCAGGCATTTTAGGAACAGCTGGGGGTATATTGGAAAGTAAAAGGAGTGAACTTGAATCAAACAGTTTTAAGAGGAGTTCATAGAATTGTATGGAGGTGTAAATGAATTTAGGACAGGATCCAAAACTGGAGTTTGCTTAGGAAATTATAATGTAGTGCCCTCGCTCCACACAATGCCTGTGTGTGGTAGTTATTGGTGTAATGTGGTGATGGTTTTGATTATTTGCTGGTAAACCATCTTTAAAGACAGAAGATTAACAGCAGCCTACAATGAGCAGGTAGTCGGAAAATTTATCATACCTATCAAAACGGATGAAATGCTTTTTTATAGTTTTGAAAAGCGCTTATTAGCTTCGTTATGTGTGTGTCGTCTGTCGCTTTGTCAACGTGTCTCCCATTTCACGGATTTCAGTGAAATTTTACCGTGGGAACGTAAGTGAAAATCTGTTGAGAAAACACAGTTTGTTTAAAATTAGTCCAAAAGTGCAGAGCAGTTAACTTGAAGACCTCAGGATAGCTCAATATTCCATGCGACATTATACCGCCATAAATGTGCTGCCTTCCAGAATAATTGATTTAAGTTGTTAGTGTAACAGAAGAAGTAAAAACATTACGCGAACGCGTTACAATATCATGTGTAACTTACCGTGCTGTCTTGTACTAAACTGACCTGGAGTGGATCTCCTAACTTTTGTATATTGTCTTTATTATCACAGACGTTCTCAGGATAGATCGGTATTTTTGTCACCAGATCGCGTGGCACTAGATGAAATGCCGCATATGAGAAACTGTACTATTGGGTTTTGTACGCATCATTATCGAATCGATATTGTCAACCTTACGAATTGTTGCAGTGCGACACAAATATTTGTGATGGTTATGCCAATGCGATGTTCACAACAGAAAGCTGCATTTTGGTATTGACTGCTTACAGCTTTGCGTTCACGGAAATGCACATTGCTGAACAAAAGTAGAAAGATTTTTTGAGAAAACCTTTCTTATAGAGCAACAGATCAAATATTAAAACTGCTCCGTCAATTTTTATTGCTGTTACTTCACGGATATTACCTCCTAAAGAACATAAAATCAATAAGAAAACTTGTAATGTTTCAAGATAACAAATGAAACAGTAGGTCATGTTTTATATCGAAAGTAGGGCACAGCCATTTGTGTAAGGAATTAAAATTCTCTGTGACAGGGAAGTAAACTTAGTTGCAATATCACACAGTTAGTGAGGCAGGATTTTATTTTAATATGAATTTCAGATTTTGAGTCTCCTTTCAACGTTGGTTTCAAATTGCTCAAGAAATTTTGTATTCGAACCCTAAAATTTTTGTAGGCTCTTCTGCCTTCGAATGCAAAGACGAAATTATTTGTTTTTTTTACTGTACTGTAATGTATCGGTCTGGAAATTTTGCAAAAGTACTTTCAGTGTTTGGAATGTAAATTATTACTGTTTGACGCAGGTTGAATAAAATTCATTCTCAAACTGAAATGGCGTAACTGACAATCAATAATATAAAGCAAAGTTTTGGTCTGAAATGAAAGTAGCATAGGACTGTGTAGACATAACTGTCTTTAGAACAAAATTGTAAATGCTGGAACAAAATTTACAGACTTCTTGTGTTAGGAAGTGCAATGTGAAATTAGACAGCTTGTCTAGCTGTGTTGCAATAGTTCTGAAAGACGTGAAATGTAAGGCCGAATCACGAAAAATCACACAATGAGGTGTTTTACATTTTATTTTATTTATCGTGTCTTCCAGGTGCATTGATATTCTTTATGTGGTAGAATTTACAGAGCTTTAAGAAATTCTCTACTTTTATGAACAAGGAAAACATAGATAGAATCATTTAGTTAGAAAACAACGGCGATGTATTCTATCGTAGCCATTTGTGGGCTAATCTCTAGCAAATGCGTCTGGTTTTGGCTTTTTCAAACACGTCCAAAATATCCTTGAGAACTCACAGGTTTTCCTTACTCGTGGTTTCCAGTTGTTTATTTCTTCGTCGATAGTTAATAAGCACTTCCCTTGCTCATACAAACGAGGTCTGGACGTTATGGAACCTTACCTTTATACGTTCTCTACAAATTGCCGTTCTGGAACTACACGATTTCAGCTTAGATTTGTACAAATCGAAAGTAGCTATGAATAACACTTTTTGTACCGTGTGATGTGTTTTGGCATGTTTTATTGTCTCATTTTTTCTAGAATGTTAAATGTAAGCGGCATAACCTTTTTTAAATATCAGATTATTCCTCGTCCAAATTAAATGCTACTCTGGCGGTTTTTTCTTATAAATAATTTCATTGTATTGTTACGGTTTTTATTGCTTTTTCGAAGTAAATTTTATTGTAAAATTGTGCAAAGTTTTTGGAGTTGTATTTCTATTTCTATTACTATTTCTAGTGTAATACACAGGAAGCCTTCTTTTATAATTCGAACTGAATTTAAAAACTGCACCTTGCTTCATGGTTAAACTACAATATTGTCGTACAATATTTTGTAACTTCTGACTCCGCCTGAATACGATTAACGTTAGGATACTAACTGCTTGTGCGCCTCAGTTGTTTTGTGATTGAAATGTGCGATTTTCATTTCAGGGAGATTTATTTACTTGAGGGTTAGTAGGGAAGGATTTTGTAAAGTCATTACACTTGCGACAGTTGACACTGTACCTCACACCATGTTCTGTAAACAGACTGATTCTTATAAAATTTGAGGGCTTCGGGAAATAATGTATTTGTTTGCAGTGTGTAAGTTAAACATTGCTTCTTAGAGTGTGATTTAGCGGAACGCTACTGCTGTCTGCTTATCATTTCCAGTTATGTTTGAACGTTGTCAATTTATAAATAACACGCAAATGATGTAACCTTGAAATTGAGCTTAATAGTTCTAAATATTTACACACTGCTCTGGTAATTTTAACATACGTAAGTACTATAAAAACGGTCCTGGTGTCCGTACGGTGTAAGGCATAGGTCTGTAGGGCTGTGGCGACTGGCCAGCTGAGATAGTAGGTTCGAATCCCGCGGGGGACATGGAGTTCTTTTTTGTTGTAATGTGTGTCGTCAAGTAGAGTTCATTGCGACGAGCTGATCCCTCGTCCAGGGGAGTCCTACCGACTGTTATTCGTCGATGTGTGTAATCTAGAAACCTCAAATTAAAGGATGCCATGGGACGCGTTGGGCTGCAGCGCCACAGAAATTCCTATAAATTCGTATTTCTCCACTTACTAATGTTTGAGACGAAGACGCTATAGGTTTACGTTTCTTTTCGATGGAAGAGTTACATTCGATTGGAAATTATTTTATAATATTATACATAACATTGTTTTATGCGTTTCAGTTAGAATGATATAATTGGCTATGGCCGTACCTTCCACAATTTGTCACCTGTATTTTTTAAATAACATCCAATATTTCTATGCAGACAATACACATGGACAGACGTGGAAAATGTAACAAGAACGGTGCTGTAAAATTACATTACGCAAGCACCACACCTGCGATGTCGTTCACACTGAAAGTGCTGCGGCTGTATGAGAATACAAACTGTTTCTACTTAAAGCAAAGTGAGGGATCGAAGCAGGAATTAAAAAAAAAATCCACAGTGGGGAAGAAGGTATTTGTGTTATTTATTTAGGCCGGATAAGGTAGCGAAATGTCGAATGCGTTTGAAATGTTTGTTGGAATGACGAAGAGGGGGTAAACAGAATAAATTTAATGGCTCTTGTAGTTGATGTTCCTTGCAATTCAGTTGAATATTTAGCATTTTCTATGTGCGACCCACACCTTAGCCGTTGCGAGAGTGGAATTCAAGCAGAAATTGTCCTCAGTTTGTAGGTCATTAAACATCCACTAACAACGCGATGTTACAACACACACGGCAGCGATTTAAATCCTTATTTTCGTGAAGTTTTTACACGGGAAAAGTGGAAGGGAAGAATTGGACGGCTCTGAATGTAAAGTTGCAAAATTTTGTGTTTCCTGGCAGTTATAATTTGTAATATTTAACCTTTCAAATTGTCGGTGTTAAATATTTTAGACTTCGGTCGGCTTTTTTAAAAGTCTAACGACGTTTTGTTAACGTCAGTACACCCACCGCTGTGTAGGTAATACAAATATGTGTTTGTTTGTTTTTGGCGCAACAGCCCCCAGCGGACCAGGGCCTCCACATTCACGAGGTTTCTAGATCACACACAACGACGCACCACATTGGGTAGGACTCCTTTGGACGAGTGATCAGCTCGTCGCAGAGACCTCTACCCGACAACACACAACACTCACAACAGACAAACGTTCATGCCCCCGGTGGGATTCGAACCCACGATCTCAGGAGTCGGGCGGTCCAGACGTACGCGTTATACTGCGCGGCCACTGGGATCGGCAATACAGATATATACTGTTGTAAAGTTACGTACATCCGTTGTGTATCGAAATTTAATACACGAAGAGAAGTAAAAACACAATTGATAGAACTAAAACTTTAATATTTTTGCGAAGCTACATGTTTCGGCCTTGTACGTTCATCATCAGTCCAATGGTAGGATATTTAAAGGCACAGTAAAAATTACAAGTGCTAGGAAAGAGATCTAATTTTTACAACTTACTTACTTCCTTTCTTACTCCATGGAGTAGAGTTCTTCCTGAGAATCTAACAGTTTTTCAGCTAGTCAAGAAATTTCCCACATTTTATGGAACCCAAAGTTTTATTACCGCAGGCACAACTACCCGACACTTGTACCTATCCTGAACCACCTCGATCCACCCCACACACCCACATCCCACTTCCTGAGGATCCATCTTATTATTACCTTCCCATGTGCGCCTGGGTTTCCCAGGTGGTCTCTTTCCCTCAGGTTTCCACACCAAAACTCTTTATACGCCTCTCCTCTCGCCCATACGTACTACATGCCCCGCATGTCTCATTCTTCTCGATTTTATCACCCGAACAATATTTGGTGAGCAGTACAGATCGTTAAGCTCCTTAATATGTAGTATTCTCCACTCCCCTGTCACCTCGTCCTTCGTAGGTCCAAATATTAATTTTTAGACCTTATGCCTTCTAAATATTTTTACAAAATATATCTCATAAACTTGGACAATATGAGATAAAATTTGTAAAAACGAGACCTCATTCCTTGCAATTCAAATAAATCAACCAACTAGATGCAACAATTTATCAAGTTTATTACCTGACGCTTAAGTACAGCTTAACATGTTTCGGGCGTCCTGGTAGCGTTGTGGTAGCAGTGCTGTCCGTCGTGGTCGGGCCGGCCGGCCCGACCACTACGAACAGCACTGCTACCACCACACTCCAACGGTAAAACCAGAGGCTGCTACTGCATTTGTTGAGCTCCTAATGATGGGTGTGAGGACGCTATAACATATTGAGCTGTACATAAACGTCAAGTAATAAACTTTAGAAGATGTTGCATCTTGTTGGTTGATTTATTTGAATTGTATGATGATGCATGGACTTACAAAATTTAAACTCATTCCTAGCATTGGCAGTTTTTATTGCCTTTTCAAATATTATAACGTTAGCCTAATGATGACCTTATAACACCGAAACGTGTAGCTATGCAAAATATATTAAAGTATTAGTTGTGTCAAATTGGTTATTTGTTTCTCTTCACCTGCTCATGTATAGGTTAAATAGATTAGTGGCCGCGCGTTCTAAGGCGTGCTCCTTCCGATGCTCGCTTGCTAGTATTGTGGGTTGGAATCCCGCTGGGACACGGATATTTGTCTCTTGTTGTGTGTTGTCCTGTAGAGTTCTCTGCGTTGACTTGATAACTCGTCCAGAGAAGTCCTACTGAGTGTGGTGTTTCCAATGAGTGTGTTAGCGAGTCACCGTAAGGGAAATCCATAACGTATAATCGGTTCGAAACGCCACAGAAAAATTATACCTGGAAAGTATTATTTTTTTAAATTTGATCTGTTTCATATCAGAAAAAATATTTTTGTATGTGGGGGTAATATTTTAAAATGTGACAGAAAACTTGTCTTCTTAAATTCCTTAGTAAAAAAAAACATTTGAATTAAGATTACAATAATAGACATATTTACGTAACGGGCCAAATTTGTTGTAACACAGGGGTGCACAAAATTTTAAAGGCATGACTTTGGTAATAGAAGAATTTCATAATTTTATATTGCTGTTTAACATCTGAGCACCAACTGACAGAAGGCAGTTTATTTTGATTATATAGCCTGTTTAATTACCCTGTATACAGAACGATCCAATGCACATTTAATGGTTGTTACGGACCGTATTTTTTCCTTCACCGCTCGCAGTAAGTGCAAAGATACAGGTTTATCAAAATGTAGGGTCAATATATTCAAGTGCTGCTCAGAAATTTTTGTTGGAGTTCACTGGACTATCTGCACGAAATGTGGACCGTGGCGTCTGTGGTGATAAAATTACATGCGATTGACAGATGCAAACATAAGGACTCCTAGTGGCAGGTAACAAAACATACTTTTCTTCTTAACTTGACTGATTCAGCGCAACTGAAATCTTGCATTGTAAATTCTTTTTTTCGGCTGTCACATGTGAATTTTATGCGCGTTTGCATGAGACGCCAATTTGCTTCACATTTGTGCGTCTGTCTGTCCGCCTATATATATTTATTTTCGAGTTAGAAGATGCATAATTATTATCCAATCGCACCACCATTGTACGTTGTGCATACATTTCCTATCTTGTTGCATTCAAGTGACAAGTATTGGACCTCGTAACATTTTTGTATTTATCAACTTGAAGCTTTATCTAAATAGCTGTTATTTTTGTCACCAGACCGCGTGACACTAAACCAAGAAAGTCACATATAAAAAACTCTTTATTATTTTCTACGCAACTCTACCCACTTAATTCCTTTATTAGTTCCAACTTGATACACAATTCTTATATAAATTCTACAAAATTAAACGCCTCTACATCAATAACTCGCTAAACCTACCAGGCTCCCTTCAACAAGTGCACAAGATGGCCACCTGCAGAGGTAAGAAATATATTTTAAAAAATTTTATATTGATAACACTCGTTTATATAATTTTACTCTACGACACAGTGATAGTACAACTCATTGCTATACAACCAAACATGACTGTTTACTTTTTAACAAAATGATAACACATTCCAAATACAGTAAAGCAATAATTCACTTTTGCAGAATGAGAATACCAGAGGCTACATATATGTATAATTAAGGATATTGGCCTCCTGAAGATGGACGGATGATGCCCGAAACATGTAGAGGCGTTTAATTTTGTAGAATTTATATAAGAATTGTGTATCAAGTTGGAACTAATAAAGGAATTATACTATGATGCACGGCCTAACAAATCTCAAGATCTACCCACTTAATTTTGCCAACCTTCCGAACTGCTGCAACATAACACTAACCGTTATGGTAGCTACGCAAAGCGATGTTACAAACAGCAGGCGTCATGTTGGTACCGACTGCTTACAGCGGATCGAAATATTGGAACTGCTCGTTCAATTTGTTTTGCTGTTACGTCACGGGTGTTGCCTAGTATGGAACCTAAAATCAATAAGAGAACTTGTAATGTTTAGGAATGAGAAATGGAAATCTGGGTCATTTATATAACTAGCGAAACGTTTTGTGACGAAAACGTGAACAAAATTTTGATGGCAACTTTAAGAATTACAGAGTGTTTGTTTTTGATTCTCACATTTTGACTTTTTAATTTCACAATTCCAGCACGAAGTTAACCGAGGGGCATGCTAGAATATTAATGTATTGCTCTGTAATATTACAAACATTCTTTTCATAGGTTGATTCTCTTTCTTTAATCTTAGGCAGCGTTTTATATGCTTCGCGATGGCTTTTTGAATTACTGTTTGCCAAGGAAACAATATCATAAAAAATAAAACCACGCTGTTTGCAGTGAAATTGTTAAACGTAGCAGCATATCTCATTTTAAACATCACACATTTTGCCATGTAGACATATATTTCATTTGTAAAAACAAACCATGTTTCTGAAACAAAAACACATTAAGCCAACGCACTTAAAACAGCTAACTTCTACTCTTTACTGTCTAGCTCCATGGGCTAGAATATATCTTGGGAAGACAGTGGTTACCTCGGAAGAGCCCTACTCCGCGTTATATGTAACCTCAGTTGCCATTACTATGTTTAGAACGTCCCACCACCAGTCTGTATATTGTGCCCGATCCTTACAGTCCGCACAGTACTGCACTGTTCATAGAAGATTTGTTTTCGTTTTTTCCTCCCACTTATGTTTAGGTTTGCAAGCTCTGTTGTCGGATAAGTTATTCCCATCAAAACTTAGTATTCATTTCTTCTGTCTACCACGCCCTATTATT
>Ga0268261_10002165_pt1 | contig 13994 bp, 7 predicted proteins | sample TergutNc150P1_FD_190353 | JGI IMG/M metagenome (GOLD analysis project Ga0268261, IMG submission 190353) | Nasutitermes corniger P1 segment gut microbial community from laboratory colony in Florida, USA - Nc150 P1 (SPAdes) (version 2) | ecosystem: Host-associated > Arthropoda: Insects > Digestive... | reverse complement strand
CGAGCTGATCACTCGTCCAGAGGAGTCCTACCGACTGTGCTGCGTCGTCGTGTGTGATCTAGAAACATCAAGAATGGGTGCTCCATATATATATGACATTAGTCGCCTAAGGGTTAAAGGAGTTCTGTAGTGCACAACACAGTAATATTTGTAAGGTAACCAGTTTCAGTTCATGTTACAGGACATCATCAGACCTATACATCAGAACCCATGAAAGGAACTATACAATCATGTATATAACCTTAGAGAAAGAGATCTCTTTCTTTACACAGAAGTATAAAACTGCTTAAAATGCATATTATTAGTGAGAACAATGTAAAACTAAATTAGTTAGAAATACTGTTTTCACTAATCATATGCATTTTCAGCAGCTTTATTATGTAAAGGCAGAGATCTCTTTCTCTAAGGTTCATATAGATGACCATATACTTTCTTTCATGGGTTCTGGTATATAGGTCTGATGATGGCCTGTACTGTGGGCCAAAAATGGTTACCTTAGAAATATAACTGTATTGTGCATGATGGAACTCCTTTAAATATATTTATTAAAATCAAATCAAAATGGAATTTGAGGAAAAAAGTGAGGGAGATGAAAATGGCACTTGGCTGGCCCTGGGCAGTCTCAGTGAACATGGCGATGAAAATATGTGGCTGCATAAGAGGGACTGTGGATGATAAATAACGAACATGGGATGGGCCAAGGCATACTTCAAGCTATTATTCACTGCATTCTTTGTCTAAAGGGAATGATGAGAAGTATAAAAAAAACCTCCAACAGGAGGGCCAGTCACTCTTCTGAGATTGGAAATCACAATGCATCAAATATGCTGCACACCCTGACATTTAAGAAGCTGCAATCAGAACATGGTGTAATGGTGCAAATTGCATCTGACAGTTTTGTTATTATGTTTTCCTATTTTGATACCTACAGTACATATATCACACATTTAATATTCATGGATCTGTGCATCACAGTATGACTCAGTAGAAATAACCAACAAGATGCAACCTTGTAATAGAATTTATTATTCCACCGTTCATTGAAGGCTCAACATGTTTTGAGCGGCATAATGCTCATCATCAGGAGCTCCAACTGTATTTGCAGCTTCTGGTTTACATACACATGTGGTGACTGGCCGTAGTCAAGTCTGAGTGGGAACTCCCACTCAGACTTGACTACGGCCAGTCACCACATGCGTATGTAAACTGGAGGCTGCAAATACAGTTAGAGCTCCTGATGATGAGCGGTATGCCGCTCAAAACATGTTGAGCCTTCCATGAACGGTGGAATAATAAATTCTATTACAAGGTTGCATCTTGTTGGTTATTTCTACTGAGTCATATATCACACTCCTGGAAACCAAGAAAAATCTCCACCAGGAGTGTAAACCTCAGGAAACAAAACCTACTTACTACTCTCTATTCAACTTTCCTTCACAGTTTCTTTGTCCTGCTATACTTTGCTACATACACATTAATTTCATTTATAAATACATGAGCCATAGTTACTGAGAGATGAACCAAACAAACACATACCATAGTTACCCAAATATAAGATAAGAATTTTTACCTAATACATCTTCTAGAAAACTGGTGGGTGGGGGGGGGTCAGAAAGTTTAAAATGTCCTATACAGCAATTTTTTTTTTGAAAACTGAAGATTGTACAGCGATGCGGGGAGGTGGGTCTTACATTGAGGTAAATATGGTACACAAAAAATGGTAATACTTTTTGTATTTGTATATAATAAGAAAAATTAAATATATAAAAGTGCAATACTGTTAATTACTTTTCATTACCTAATTCTACATGCAAAATGATACAAGAATCTGTGACCTATAAATATTAGAGAATGCCCCTCAAAAAAATTTGTTCTACTACTTGGAACCAACTTAAACTGTTCCAATGCTGTAATAGTAAAAATATGAACAACACACCACACACACACACACATACAAATTAGTAAGTCTAAATAACAACAAACTTTCAAGTACACGATACAAAAAAAAAGATCATTTCTACATATTAATGACTTTACTTCGAGCCCAAGATAAAATTAATTTAACTGTCAGTAACAAAGGTAGGTGAATGCCCAAAAAGTTCTGACATACCTGTTTAATATGTTATCTGCCAACCATAACATGAAAGCAATAACATACTCTAACAAAAAAAAAAAAAAAAACAGTAAGTGGAAGCAACAACAAAATTGAAACTGGCTATGATTAAAGAGTCAACATTCTTTGGTCCCTAGATACTCAACCTCACTGTAGGAGAGGCTGCCCTTTTCATTTTGGTGTAACTGGAGAAAAAACTTACAAGTAACATTACCCATATGACATCACAGTGATTAGAGCTCCATAGCATCTCAAGAATAACAGCTGCTAGATGTCTATTACAATGTCCACAAACAAACATCAGAAGTATCTAAAACATGGCAGGGTTGAAATCCATGTGACTGAGACTTCTCTTTAAGTAATGGTTACAGCATGAATATGTTATATGACTAAGCAATTACAATTTAATATTTCATGTTTCTCTCGATCTTACATTAATTTTCATGATCCCAGCACCAAAATATTAAATAAATTGCACACACAAAAATTCACTGGAAAAAGTGCACATTATTAGATTACTTCAACATCTGCAGACAGTAATACGTGAAATGTGATTTAATGTATTCATAAGTTTGGTACTGATAATACAAAAGGGGCCTGTCCAATTTAAAGAAAGACTCTGATATTCACAGTTGTTATGAAGAGCCAATCACATTAAGATCGTCACCACTATGGGGTTTAAAAAGATGCCAGTCAGGGTCCTAAAAGTAAACTTGTCCCTGTCCAACCCATAAAGGCATACAGGGGGAGCAGAGGTACAGCTCCACTCTTTCTTAACCTCACCACTGGATGGAGGTGAGTGGTTAACTTCACACCACGAATTGCTTACCCCACGGAAAGAACCTATAACACCCACTGGACAGGAGGCTGTGAAAAGCTACTGCTTATGTGTCACTACTTTTTTGCTGCATTTCGCTTTCTCCCACGAACCCTCACCCAGCACTGCCTTCTGATTCTTTAAATCCACAGCCCATCTCTGTATAATCAAAGGTACTGACTTTCAGATTGATGACAGTATGCACACAGTGAATAATGAATACAATGAAAACTGTATAGATATAACTCCAGTCTCTCACCCACACCATAAAAATGTATATACAATTCACAATTATCTAAAATGTGCACTATATTTGGCATGCTTAGTGCTGCTGTAACATATGACCACGTGAACTTCAATCTGTTGTCAGAATAATAAACAACATTCCTCAGCAGAAGACAAAAATATGCAACTTGTTATTCTTGAAGTACCATGCAAAGTTTACTAATCACCTACATTTTAGGTCAGACTGCTGCTGCATGAAGCTTGGTTTGATGCAACATTCACATACAGAAGTTAGATTCATAAAATTATGTCAGTTGAGCAATACGTCTTATGTGTAATGTAATCAAACATTATATCAAAAGAAAAAACATACATGTTTCTTCAGGATACACTCTTGAAGCACCGTGTAAACATTCAGCAGGCAATGTCAAAATGTTCTAGGAGCGTATAAGCACAGGAGGTATGACCACACAGTACAAATTTTATGATAATCACAATTCATTATTATTTACTATATTGAATCTCGACAAACCTTAACCTAGATAACTGACATGTGAAGGACTGTACATGGACACATGTCCACCGACCAATCCTCCAAGTCAACGACATTAAAACTAAACAACAACTGTAATAGAAAAAACCCAATCTTGCAACACTAATCTAAATATTCCCAAACCATTCTCAACATATTAGGAACTCTATACGAGAAAGTTTAGTTCAAACATTAAGAACTTCACAGTTATGACAAACCTCTTGGAAAAGGTAATTTGAAAATTTCTTGCATTTTCTTTCCCTACAATGTTAACAACAATTTTCAAAGTATCAATAAACATAAGGATGAAGTCCAACACAAAAGTTTACAGTTCTTAACAAAATACTCCACTAGATAAACCCATACTAATAGAAGCCAACAACATTCCGTAGGTATAAATAGTACAAAGTTAACAAAGCTGAATGGAACATGAATATCTCATCAAGTAAACACAGAAACTGAAAGTACAGTTTTGTTAAGTGTACAAGAACGATACTAATCCTTGGGATGTTCATGGTCTGTATCTACGATTTAATGTTTTGAGGTTTAGCTGTTCTATGTGTCAAAGTTCTTCCAATTTACTGGCATATATTGCAGTTGCCTTCTTCAGTGCAATGAGTCAGAAGGAGGATGCTGCCCCCACATATGAGTCACACAATGGCAGTAATAGTGGTGGTGTGGAGCATGCTGCTACCCAGTGGACACGGACACTGGTTAAGAGGAGTCTGAAGGAAGCAAGATGAGTCCAGGCTTCATTCACTTTGTATCGATTCCCTTGATGAAGCTCAGAGGATGTCTGAATATTTTAACACCTTCTCTGATAATAGTGAGAATCCACAATTACTGTCCCTGCATCAGCCAACACTCTTCCAACCATGATGAATAACAAGACTGGCAATGTCTTCATGTAAAGTACCAGTAATTCTTGTCATATTTTAACAAAACTCAAATCTTCTTGACAGGTTTTTTAAAAATACTCAAATATAAAATTTCATGAAAATCCATCCAGTGGCAGCTGAGTTGTTCCATGTGAACGGATGGATGGACAGACATGTGACAAAGCCAGTGGTCGCTTTTCACAATTTTGCAAACGCACCTAATATCTGACCAGACTGGTCTTGTGACTTCACCAATTCCCTTTGCATAGCACCAACTTCAATCCCCACTATCACGTATTATCATCATGTGACTCGTACGATGGTTCACATTCCATACTTCATTGTATTTCAAAAGGCACAAAAAGAACTTCAACAAATAAAATGGCTGAACCCCAGGATAAAAAATCACAAATGAGATATATGCTGAATTTTATGTTCTGTTGACCGTGCATCTCGGTATAATCTTTGTAAGTAACCAACTTGGTGCACAACTCCTTTTCATGTATGTTTATTTCTATTCTCTACATGTTTCGGGCAGCCATGTGCCCATCATCAGGAGAATTAATTGTATCAATACGATATCTGGTATAAGTCACTCTCTACAGATGACCGTTTGGTGCGCAGGTTTGGACGAGACTGCAGTCTCATCCAAACCTGCATACCAAACGGTCATCTATACAGAGTGACATATAACAGATATCGTATTGATACAATTAATTCTCCTGATGATGGGCACATGGCTGCCCAAAACATGTAGAGAATGGAAATAAACATACATGAAAAAGAATTGTGAGTCAAGTTGGTTATGTACAAAAAGATACATGCTGTTTGTATTCTTACGTGGGAAAAATGTAATCTCACAAAGAAGAAAATAAAATTATACTATAACTCCCCACAAAACTACTGACAGTCAAAATATCAGTATTCAAATAACAGTATAAACATTACGTAAGTTTAGTATATAAAAAAAATAGTACAAAATGTTATTGTGCTGATGGAACAATTCTTACAATGCATACTGGTATGTACACTACACTCCCAGAGCTAGTGATCTGATCCAGTCCTTTATTAACACTAACTCAGTCAACAACAATAAGAACAATGCAAACCACAGTAATGCCCTATACAGTCACGTGCTACCTAACTGCATGCACCAGACGTTATAAAAGGCGATCCCAGTTGAAATCATCTTCTATCTCATCGTCCGAGTGGCTGTTCACTGCTAGAGATGTGTTCATCACTTTACCATGGTGAACCAACAGGCCTTTGGTACCCTCTTCAGAATTTAAATGACTATCCATGTTGCTTTGCTGTGACATGGGTGGCCCTTCTTCATTGCACTCATTCACCTGAAAACTGTGTTCTGCTGTTGAGCAGCCACTGCCTTCGTGATCATGACTCTGAAGCACACACCCCACAGACGGACTACTACTGACTTTACAGCCATTATTCTGAAGTCCAGCGCAGTTTACCGACTGGAACTCAAGATGTTTTGACTGCCCAACAATGAAACTATCACTTTGTCGAAATGCCTGCTCAGGCTGGCTTCCATTGTTAAAACTGTGACTTGCTACCATTTCCAACATGTTATTTACTGTTGCACCTTCAAAAACCTGGGAATTCACTGTACTTAAATTAATGTTCCTATTACTGTATGAACTAGAATAAGCACCATTTGCACTGGCCCTGTCTGAGATGTCAGTGCTGCCATAATGCCCACTATTGGAATTATACAGCGTGTTCAAGGAAGGGTCATGATTAAATGAGTTACTGGAGTTACTTTGACTGGGACCATTAGATGGGATATCATGACAGCTGGCAACATAGTTGCCTTCATGAGTACTGGTGCCCCCAGACCCATACGAGCCATCATGAGAACCGGACCTGCCATACCTATTACCATTTCTCGAATACTGAACACTGTTACTTCCACCAAGAATATTAACATATGAGTTATCATTGGACTTATTTTCTACAGGCAGCCTCATGTACGGACTGCCACAGGGGGCTAGCACCCCTGATGAGACACTGCTATACGAGGCGCCACTTTCAACATCCACATACTGTTGATCTGATCTCCCACCAGAGTATGGAACATAAGAACCACCAAGAGAACTGGGGTACATTATGTCATGGTTGCCTCTGTCTGAAACTTCTTTGGACATACCTTGGTAAGATCCACCATACTGATCTTGCCTGCCAGAAAACATTCCACTGTTTGGGACTTTCATGTAAGTGCCATTGGAAGCAAGCTGGAAATTATACGGATCATTCTGTGGTACCGACCTGTTTCCCAGAACAGTAGAGTATTGGCCATTTGGTGCATTGGCTCCATTCGGAACAACTAAGTACGCATCACTACTTGCTCCTACTGTGCTGGAACATCGACTGCTATATGGTGAGCCATCTTCCTGGGAGACTGCGTATGGAGAGTCGTGAGAGCCAGAGGCTCGCGAGAGATCAGAGTATGGTGAACTGCTAGCACCACTTGGTACCATGCTGTAAGGAGAGTTGGTGGTACTCACTCGTCTAGGTATTGCAGCATAGGGAGAGTCATTCGAGTTCCCTGACCCTCCCCGTGGGATGGTGTACGGTGAGTCACTCATACCTGACGGTCCTCTCTGTAGGGGGCTGTAGGTTGGATCCAGTTGATTAACATTCCTTGGCAGGACATTGCTGTATGTAGACCCCAAGTTAGCACTACACGATGACACAAAAGGAGGTTCACCAGACAGCATGCTAGAAGTGCTCATAATCATTTGCTGATTATGATGATGCTCAGTCTCCAAGTTCAATCCATACTGGGACAGAAGTCCATGAAGAACAGACGAGAGCTCATTAGTGTCATTAAGTCCCAGATGTCCCAGATCATTGCCACTTCCTGCATGATTCCTTACTGACATGCCCGCTGTCTCTAAAGTCTGCCGCATACTGTCAGCTGAAAGCAAAACAAAATTTATGTTTCAAAATCTGTTCTCTACAGTAGTTACAGCAAGCAAAACAACAACCAAACATCAGATCACATTAAATTACAATGTAAAAACACATCCCTTAATGTGTCAGGTTAAGTTTGGTTATGTTAGGTTAATTTGTTATGTCATGCTAGTTTATATTATGTAGGTCATTTCAGAAGTTTTGTATATGATTTTACTATGACATCAAAATACAAGATAACAGCACTACTGAGATTCCTGAATGTTTACACATATGTCCTCTTCTCAATGTAATCACCAACAATGTCCACACACTTTTCTAATCTACGTGGTAAACGATCAACTGCAGCTCTGTATTCGTCCTTGCTCAGACGATATGAAGAGGCAGGGACAGCAGTGTTGATAGTGTCTTCAGATTCAAATCGTTTACCCCAAAGATGTGCTTTCACACGTGCAACCAACCAGTAATCACGTGGGATGAGATCTAGAGAGGAGGGAGGATGTGACAAAATCTGTTGCAACCCGTTGCAACAGATTTTTGCACATCACGATGGCAACGAGGTGTTGCAATGTCCTGGAGCAAAATGACACAATGCTCAAGTTCTGGTTGTTTACAGCGAACAGCCAGCCTCACCATATCCTGTAAGAGTGGGCAGCAATATAGGCCACTGACTGTTGTACCAATTGGCACAGGATGGTCAATCACAAATCCATTTCAGCTGAAGAACATGAAGTGCATGACTTTCAGAGCACCCTGACTGTGTCCTGAAATTTTTTACCTCAGTGATGTTTGGGCACAACATTCAGCATTCTGTCATTTGAGCTGAGGGTAAAATGAATGCATCCAATGACTTTATCATTAAAATGTGATCCAGGAATGCACTGCTTTCATTTCTCCAATGCTGCACATGGGTGGTGGCAAGAAGAATACGCATGGCTCTTTCCTCATCACTGAGCATGTGTGGAACCCAGTGTGCACAAACTTTTCATTTTCCCAAGCTGTTGGTGAGGATATGGTACACACTTGCTGGAGAGATTCCAACTTCTGTAGCAACTGCCATGCATGAAATGATGATGATGATGATGATGATGATGATGATGATATTATTATTATTATTATTATTATTATTATTATTATTATTATTATTATTATTATTATTATTATTATTATTATTATTATTATTATTATTATTATTATTGATACATTTGTTAACTGCAATTGGGTTGACAAGTGGTGGCAGCAGTACAGCATACATTTATATACAAACAATACACAGAACAACACAATGCAACAGAATACCCAGAAAGGAACATACATAACAATAAGAACACATAACAATAGAGTACATAATTCACAAAATTAAACAGAAGCATACAAAACATACAAGCATACATACCATGATACAAAATAGAACCAAAAGAATATAAAAGAATGTGATAAACAAACAGCCATATAAGGAGCAAACTTCATATGATCTACACATCTTCTAATAATGACAGACACCATTACTAAAACCATCACTCCACTTCACTCCACTTCACACAACTACATTTCACTCCACTTCACTACACTTGTTGAAACATCACTTCTTCCCATTTAAACTTCACCCAACTACACTTCACTACCCTCTCATTTGGCTTAACCTCATTTAAATTTCCTACCGCTTCATTTCACCTCACATCACTACACTTCACTACACATCACTACACTTCACTACCCTCTCATTTGGCTTAACCCCATTTAAATTTCCTACCACTCCATTTCATCTCACATTACTACACTTCACCTCACTTCACTTCACTGCACTTTTCAACAACTTTTGCCACACTTCTATTCCTTTCACTTCACCCTGTTTATAACTGCATACTGCACGCACGAGGGTTGTTCAAAAAGAGACCGAATTTTTTAAATAGTATGCCAACCAGCACAAAGAGCACGCTGCAGCTACTGCGCACATCTAGCATCAGGTTTTGACTACAAACTGCCACTTGTCCCGTTTCACTGTGAACATTAGTTGTCGAGCTATAACCACTGAACTGAGCACATGCACAAGCTGTCTGTCGGATTAGTGAATCTCCTCTATGGTTTGGAAACAACATCCTTTCAAAATGGGTTTAAGTTTGGAAAATAGGAAAAAGTCTGCTGGGGCTAAGTCCGGAGAATAGGGTGGATGGGGCACAACGGATGTCTAATGTTTTGTCAGATAACTGCAGATGAGGAGCAACGCGTGAGCCGGCGCATTGTCATGGTGCAACAACCAAGTCTGGTTTTCCCACAATTCAGGCCTCTTCCTGCACACAGCATCCCTCAAACATGCTAAAACTTCCTGGTACAACTGTTTGTTTACCACCTGATCACATGGTAAAAATTCATGATGGACAATGCCTTTCCAATCAAAAAACACAGCCAACAACATATTGATCTTTGGCCGACCCATCCATGCTTTTGTGGTTGAGGAGACCCTTTCCCCCTATGCTTGGTCAAGCAATTGAGATGTCCCTGTAAAATTTTTACCAAGTTTGCAGGGGGAAAAAAAAACTCTCTCTCTCTCTCTCTCTCTGTTCTTCAAGCTCTTTCATTGTCACTTTGTCACTAATACGACGAACAGCTTGTACACGTGCTCAGTTCAGCGGATATAGCCCGACGACTAATGCTCATAGTGAAACAGGATAAATGGCGGTTTGTAGTCAAAACCTGATGCTAGATGCGCTCAGTAGCCGCAGCGCGCTCTCTGTCCTGGTTGGAGCGCTATTTAAAAAATTAGGTCTCTTTTTGAACAACCCTCATATGTTCTAGGACAGACTTCACTTGTTCCATGTGGCTTTCATCTGTCACCGATGTTGGGGCTCAACTGTGATCGGCATCGTCTGTCTCTTCCCGGTCATTCTTAATGGCACTCAACCATCGGCAAACAGTTTCACATGAAGAAGCACATGTCCCCAAACCCTCTTTCAATGACTTGTAACACTCTATAGAGCACTTTTACCCAACAACACGTGAAATTTTATTAATGATCTCACGTCCATCTCAAAAAACCTCCTTTTAGTCTTTCCTGATCCAAAGCTCAACAGCTACCGACATCATGAAGACAGCGCACCCTTGTGACAGCAGCAATAATACCACTAGTACTATACATGTGATTTGGGTTTTGTGATATGAACCACTGCATGGTGCTGCCACCATACACAAAAATTCTGAAATGACCAAAGTATGGAAGGCTGTAATGTTAGTTTAACATCATCATCCATCATGGATTAGGCCTTGATAGACCTGTTTTGGCATATGTTAGTTTATGTTATACTTAAATCTGCCATGGTAAATAACACTAAAAATCAGCTCAGGCAAAGAACTGCATAATGATTCAGATGAAAAGCAATGTTTCAGATGCCAGCTCTTCCTCCACCATCAAAGACAACTTTAGTTTATAACAGGTTAGTTCACAAACACACATGCCATTTAATGCTTCCTCATTCTAAACTAGCTATAAGAAAAACTCACTACAGAATGTAGTATGATACACATGGCAATGTCCCATTTAAAAATAAAAAGCAATGATATTTTGTTCTATATGCTGTCCAAAATGTAAAACAGATGGACAATTCTATTTATTACCTGAAGTAGAACAATGGGAGTCAGCTTCAACAGATGGTTGCTGTCGTTGCAGCTGCTCGTACTTGTTGCTGGGCGCCGACGGCCAGTCAGACACCTTTGGGCGTGCAGTCCCAGATGCTGTGAAGGCACAGTTATTATAGTCACTGCTGTTGCTGCTGCACTCTGGACTGTATGGTGAAGCCTGTAACATAGTCCTACATGTTACAGGAACACTGGACAATGAAGCCTTCATTTCAGTCAACTACACTTTTCTACATAAAACTCAAAACGTAAGCACACAAGGGGCAGGTTATGTATGTCTGTCTGTCCAACCACCATACACTCAAATACCTCACTCACTCACTCCCAGGCACTACAACCCATGCAGGGTCTTGGCCGACTCAAGAAGTCGCCTCCAACCATCTCTATCCTTGGCCTTGCTCTTCCAATTTCTGACTCCCAGCCTCTCTGCATCCCTCATCACTCCATCCATTCATCCATCTGAGGTTTGGCCTTCCCACTCGCCTTCTGCCCTCCGGCTTGTCCAAGGTGATTTTCTTACATGGTAGATTATCTTGCATTCATACTATATGTCCTGACCATATGAGCCCAGTTATTCTAATTGTTGTCACCAGGTCAGTCTCATCATACAAACAATACAGTTCTTCATTATATCTTGATCTCCATATTGCCCCTTCACAGATAGGTCCATAGATTCTTCTTAATACTTTTCTCTCAAAAACTCCAAGACATAACTCATCTGCCTTACTCAGAACCCAGGTTTCCGCCCTATACATCAAGACTGGTTTTATTAACACTCAAATCACACCGTATTTATTCTCTTACTTTTATATCATTCACTGAAGTCAACAGTAAAGCAGATACAACAGAATGGATATGAGAGAACACTGTCATCACATGGGCAAGAGACCTCCTTTAAGGCATTTCTGTGGCATGTGTATGTCAAGGAAATGAAGAAGAATCTCAGGTAGCGTAGCCAGAATTTAAAGACATTACACTATACAAACACACCCAATGTCTTAGCAGTGTGCCAATAGATATAGTGCATCCAAAACACATGAAATAATATCACCATATATTGGGTTCATTTGAAAGTAACACTCAAGCTGATGGCTCTGTTATCAGAGTCTATATGACTCATTCCTAGTGGTTTGATTGCAGTGTCTTCAGTTAAACTGTGTCATCTGAAGGCCAGTTCAGATTGTGTGTGTGACAGGCATAATTTGTTTGTAATCATAAACACACACGCCATTTCCAACTCTTTAATATGTGGTCAGTTATATAACACAGTACAGACTGTTAATGCAGATGCTATGACGGGGTTCCATATTAAGATTCATACCATGCAGCTAGTGCTTCCTGAACTCACCCTGAACAACTGAGAGTTAGATTTCTTCTTCTTGGTGAAACCGTCATCTTGACTTGCTTTGTGATCAATACTCCAATAGCTCCCCTTTCCCGGGTCATCTTTGCTACGAGCAACCTTTGTGAAGCACTTGTTGAGAGACAGATTGTGCCGTATGGAGTTCTGTAATGCAACAGAAGAAGGTTATCACAGCTTTCAGGGCTGCAGGACTTTTATGTTTATAATCTGGTATAAAGAATGAAAGATTTGAGTGTCTCACAGTGGTGACACTGCAGACTACAGTCTTCCGAAATGTAATGGTACTTATTCCTTGGCAGAAATTGTGCTGGCATTCACTTCTGGAGAGAAAAAATAAAATGCCAGTACTCTCCCTGTGACTAATGCTTAAATTTAAAATGTTTCTTGTCATTGTATTAAAAAAAATCGACTTGTTGATATTTTTTTTAACGTTCATGGATCTGTGCATCATAATAATATGCTAATATATATCCAACAAGATGCAACGTTATCGTTTTTTTTGTAGTCAAGCATTATATCCGGTCTATTTGCCGTAAATTGTCTGAGTGTAACTTATTATTATTAGTATTATTTGTATTATCGTCTCTTGTCACAGGCCTTTTCTTCCTGGTACTTCTCTCAAACCAGAGGTGATCCCCACCACTTAATTTCACACTGCAGTACTTTCCATATGATGTGTGATGTTCCAAGTATAGCTGCCTTTTGTAGAGTTTATTTTATCTGGAAACTGCTCTACATGTTTCAGGTGGTACCATCACCCATCATCTGGAGCGCAAACAGCTGTATCTACAGCATCTGGTATCTGTTACACCATTACTGCTACCTGCCACTATCGTGAAAGAGGTGGGACTGGTTTGAGTGTGCTGTGGGTGGCGTATGCCACCCACAACACACTCAAACCAGTCCCAACTCTTCCACGATAACGGCAGCTAGCAGTAACGGTGTAACAAATACCAGATGCTGTAGATACAGCTGTTTGCGCTCCAGATGATGGGTGATGGTACCACCCGAAACATGTACAGCAGTTTCCAGATAAAATAAACTGTGTAACGTTGCATCTCATTTGATATATATTAGAACACTTGTTGATATGTCATTTCATGTTGAGATTACACTGTTGGAATATAAAGACCTACTTTTTCTGTGTTCTGAATTCATAATATTTATCTAATACATCACCCTCAATAAACGCACTGATATTCAGCACCACACTGTACTGTCACAAATAAAAAAGCACTCAATATATGTATGTCTGTAATGCAACCCCATCCGACATGACCTAACCTGACCTGAGATACCCTAAACTAACACATTTATACATGTTAATCTGTAACAAGAAAAGGTTTGAACACTACCACAGCTCTATGGAACAATTCATTAACCCTTAGGTTACTAATGTCATATATATATGGAGCACCTATTCTTGATGTTTCTAGATCACACACAACGACGCACCACAGTCGGTAGGACTCCTCTGGACGAGTGATCAGCTCGTCGCA
>Ga0268261_10002164_pt1 | contig 13997 bp, 14 predicted proteins | sample TergutNc150P1_FD_190353 | JGI IMG/M metagenome (GOLD analysis project Ga0268261, IMG submission 190353) | Nasutitermes corniger P1 segment gut microbial community from laboratory colony in Florida, USA - Nc150 P1 (SPAdes) (version 2) | ecosystem: Host-associated > Arthropoda: Insects >... | reverse complement strand
TCATCAATTGAGAAGAATGACATGTCCCTCCCTAGGCAGTGCGCTCCCCCGATGTGCAGGTAAATCTGTTCTCAGAATGGTCGGCGTGGCATTCAGTACGACAGTAATCTTTGGGTACCGCTATGATAACCCGAAATCTTGTACTAATGGCTTGTGGGGACACCCACATAGCAGCACAGCTCCCTCTTCTGTTCAGTCTGCCATCCTTCATCACAGCTCTCCTCCCTCTATTCTCCGATCCGCGCACCTAACCAGACCGTAGCTATTTCTCCGCTACACAGCACAGCAACACTTCCTCTCTCCTATCTCTCTCTCTTGGTAATTCCAGTCCCTGTTCCCGGCACCAAACCAGGCACCGTTTCACATCACAGCACCTCAACCAGGAGTAATCGTCCGAGTAGCCACGCCCACCAAATCCACCAACTAACCAATAGCAGAGCAGACTGAACGTCAGAAGCCATTATAAAAGGAAGACAGTTCCGAACCCCAGATCATTGTGGTAGCTGGGGTCGCAGGCCTGCAAAAGCCAAGTGGGCCGCACAATTCCACTGCCAACGGTTCAGTTCCCGCCGAACCCGCTGCCTCGCCTGAGACAGCCATTAGGCGCATGTCTCTCGGAGACATGTCAGGACCGCTGTGTGACATGCCTGATGGCGCCACTACAAACGCTCAAGTGGCTACAAGCAGTGCCTCCCCATAGATGAGCGGCAAAATAAGACCACCATCTACGTCACAGGGGTGAAGGACACGCGCGGCTTCCTGACATGGTTACGGGTCTTGTACCAGAGTGGGCTGTCAGCCCACATTAAAGGAGAGAAGCTTATGCTTGTGCCTCGAACTGCCGAAGATTTCAGAGCCACGGTCAGTGCACTGCGGTCCCTTGATGGGAGCAAGGGTGTGAGTTTTCACACTTTCTCCCTCCCGGATGACCGCTGTGTGCGGCTGCTGGTCAAGAAACTTGGCAGACACTTGCCTGAAGACGTCGTCCGGGAGGAGTTGGAGAGTCTGGGCATCTGTGTCCAGGGAATCTTGCAGCTCCGCTCGGGCCGCCGTGACTAGGAGGCCACCAAAGCCCACCCCAAACCCCTCACTTTATTGTGACGGTAGAGCGGGGGTCCAGAAGTGGCGAAAGTGCGCTCCCTAACCGAGCTCTGTGGTTTCCGAGTTTCGGTGGAGACGTACGTCGCCCCGAAAGGACCCCTGCAGTGCAAGAGCTGTCAACGCTTCGGCCATACACAGCGGTACTGTGGCTACGCATCCCGGTGTGTTGCTTGTGGTGAAGCTCACCTTTCAGGGGAGTGTTCCATCTCACAGCAGCAGCTTAAGTGCTGCAGCTGCGGAGGAAATCACACAGTCAACTACCGAGGCTGTGCGAAATAGAAGGAGGCTAAGGCGGCGCTTGCTAAGCGGGCTCCTGTCGTGCGTAGTAAAGTGCACCCAGCCCCCCCGTCGACCCGAAGGCGCAGCGGCCGGAGCCGACCGCCGAGCAGGAGACTTTGGGACCTGGCTGGAACCACGTAGTCCGTGGAGGCCGTGTCATAAAGGCTGCTACTCCGCCCTTTCCCAACCCTACTCCCAGTCCAGTCACTCCGAGTCCTACTCGGAACGAAGTGGCTACCACCAGGAAGAAGAGCAAGACTACAAAGTCAGCGCCTAAAGTTACGGTAGACCCCAAACAGGCCCCAGCGACTAAAGCAAACAAACACGCGAAGCCTAGACAGCCTTCGGAAACCACTCCCAAGGAACTGGTGGCCCCCGCCCGACGAAACCAGTCACCCATCGAGGAGATCTCCGATCTCCTTGACAATCTCCCCCTCAAGGCATGTGTGCAGCTCACTCGCAGACTCCTCACGTCCATCCAAACCCTCCCCTCTGGGCCAGCACGCACGCGGGCTGTGCTCAGAATCGTCGCCCTATTTGTAGCCGAATATGGTAGCACGACCTAAACGGACGAAGTGGACTAAAGCCTTGCGGTTGGCTTGCTGGAATACTGACGGTGTCCGCGGCAGAAAGCAGGAACTGGATCAATTCCTCGGACAGCACGGCATCGATATATGCCTGTTGACCGAAACACACCTCAGGTCAGGGAAAGTCTTCCGGCTGGCAAACTGTGTTTGTCACCTCAATGACTGGTTAACCGAAGGAGGCGGAACAGCAATACTGGTCCGACGCGGTATAGTTCGTCACGCTGTACCCGTCCAGGGCCTGCAGCACCTGGAAGCTACCGTTATCCAGGTCATGCTGGCTACAAAACCGGTGAAAATCCTGGCGGCTTACCTGTCACCCACCTGTCCCCTAATGGTCTCGGACCTGTCTGCCTGCCTTGGCGGCGGTCTTCCTATCCTCATGGCGGGCGACCTGAATGCCAAGCATGTGGAGTGGAATTCAAGGCTGATCACGAAAAGAGGCACTCTTGCGTGATTATGCTGATAAGAATTCTTGCCTCATCCACGGGCCGACCACTCCTACCTCTGTGTTTTATAACCCCTCTGTCACCCCTGATGTCCTAGACATCGTTATCACGAGAGACCTAGTTTTCCCAGTGCATCTGACCACGTGCTCCGCACTGAGCTCGGATCACTTACCCATACTGATCGACACGCATTGTCGATCCTCCTTTCTTAGCCCACCTGACCGCCGGATTTGAGGAGGACTGGCTGGCCCAAATTCCAGGCCTGCCTGAAAGCTGGACTGGCACCCAACCCTGACCTCCCGAATGAGGGGGCTATTGACGCGTGTGTCAAGGAACTGACCAGCGCTATTTCGAAAGCGCTGGCAGATTCCACTCCCAAGTGCCGCCCACTTGCTGACCCACGGCCCCCATTACCGGCTCATATGTAGGATGAAATACGCCTGAAGAACCGGTTAAGGAGATAATGGCAAATCATGAGGAACCCTGCTTTAAAAGCTTAGGTCAACCGCCTGCAGAAGTCGGTGACCACCCAGCTTAACGAGTGGAGAAACGACCAGTGGAACAACACGCTAGAAAGCCTTGATCCAGAAGACCAGTCGCTGTGGTAGATGACTAGACGGGTGTTGAGAATCCCACTCCATCACCTCCCCTTGTTACACCAGGGGGCCTAGCTCTCTCGGACTCCGAGAAAGCCGAAGCCCTTGCCGACAGTCTGGAAGCTCAATTTCAGCCGGTGAACGATCCTTCCGTCCCGGCAGTGATTAAGGTGGTTAATGAGGCGATGCGGGCATACTCTTTTGCGCCCGCGAGCTCAAACCAACCCCACGGAAGTTCAAGACGCCATTCGGGGTCTCAAGGTCGGCAAGGCACCAGACCCAGACGGTATTCCAAACACGGCTCTGAAGCATCTTCTACTAGGCATTAGGTCCCTCTTAGTCGTGTTATTTAACGCGATTCTCCGAACGCAGTACTTCCCGGTGGCTTGGAAGCACGCACGCGTGTTCTCAATCCTGGAACCTGGGAAAGACCCGGCGCTGCCCTCATCTTATCGACCCACGTCTACTAGACACGATTGGCAAACTTTTCGAGAAAATCCTGCTCTCCAGGATTCTCTACGAAGTGAGCGGACGTGGATTACTGCGCGATGAGCAGTTTGGTTTCAGACCCAAACACAGCACGGCGCTACAATTCTCCCGCATTGTGGAAAGAGTATCCAGGAACTTTGGCGAGAAAAGACTAACCGGCGCAGTTTTCCTGGATGTGGCTAAGGCTTTCGATACCGTATGGGTCGAAGGCCTCCTCTACAAACTCACAATCCTAAATTTCCCCTCGTACCTGGTCAAAGTTTTGTCCTCATACCTAAACGGACGGACGTTTGAAGCGTCCTTCCAAACAGCCACATCCACCAGTCGTCGCATGCGGGCTGACGTAGCTCAGGGTGAATTTATTTCCCCCGTCCTATTCAGCCTGTACGTGAAAGATATGCCCTCGCCTTCCCGCCACGTCGAGCTGGCTCTCTATGCGGACGATAGGCCATCATAACCACGTTTCGTCAGCCAGCGCTCCTAGTCAAATACCTGGAGACTTATCTCAGCGACCAAGAACGGTGGCTGAGTGAATGGAGGATCGCCATCAATGTCTCGAAGAGCTCCGCGATGTTCTTCGCCAAGGCCGGTAGACGTAACCCGAACCCCCGAGCAGTACAGCTCTTCGGGGAGCCAATCCAATGGGTCGACGACGCCCGTTATCTAGAGGTTACCCTTGATAAACGGCTCAACTGGTCTATGCATATAGACCAGGTGAGGAAGAAAGCGGCACAGAGACTGAGCACGCTTGTATCTCTCCTGAATAGGAGAAGCGATCTGTCCATCAGGAATGGTGTTCTGCTGTATAAGTAGCTCATCCGTCCCATGATGGACTATGCGTGTCCCGTTTGGAGGGCAACCGCCGGCTCCCAGATCAAGAAACTGCAAGTACTGCAGTCCAAGTTTCTTCGCATTGCTACCAATGCACGCTGGTACATTAATAACAGGCAAATTCACGACAATTTGGGAGTCCCCTATTTCTCCGACCATATCAGACCCCCTAACTGAGAGATTCGACTCCAAGTTAGCAGATGTGGTGAACCCGTTAGTTGAGCAGCTTGGCAGGCACTTGAGCTGACCAAGTGTCGACCTGCGTGCCCTGATAAGGGAAACTCAGGATCGACAGCCCGTCATGGTTACCCTGACTGAGGTTTTCCGTGATTTTCCTCAGTAGTAGGGCAAATGCCAGGGTATAACTTGCGAAGTCGGGGCACGGCCCACACCCCTCCCAAATAAGGCTTTAATACTTAGGTGGTTAGTCCATCGTTAACTTTAGTTTGACCACTCTGGGTTCGAATCCCAGAAGCCTTCCAACCAAAGTCCCCCCGAAATAGACACATTTGAATCTTAGTATGCTCGCGTCGAAGTTTTTAACCTTGTCCGGAAATCGTTAGCGTAAGCGCAAACCCTGTTATAGTTTTAGGCGTCAGTTATCGAGCCCAGCGATGCGGTTAACGCAGGAATGGCTATACAGACCGAGGGACGTCGACTTACGCTTCGCGCAAGTCGACGTCCTCAGTTAGATCTTTGGTTCTTTGGTACCCCAAATCATCAGTCGAATGGAGTAACTGTCTGAGACACTTCAAGAAAAACTCGCGGCTCCGATACACCGAGAAGGGAATAACGTCGATTGACGCCGAAAATCAGCACGACACGTAACGAGAGAGCTGTATCTTGCTACGCTGCCAGGACCATATCAGTCGCACATCTCATTGCCGTCTGCCGCTGCTCCCGGAACGTGTAACCATCGCCTGGGCTGTACACCGCGCAGACGCACTGCGCATAGTCGCACTCAGACCGCCGCAGGCAACGAGCCACACGCATCGAGGCCAGGCCAACACGCTGCACTCACGACTATTATACAACTGTCAGACTGGCTGTACGACAACCTTAAAACACAAATAAATATATGTATGTGGTACTGTGGCTTTCACTGCTACAATCCCATAGTATCCCACAGGCTAATATTTTCTGGGTTAGTTATTTGCAATATGTTTTTCTCAAAGCTACATATCATGCGAAAAGCGATGCGGAGTAGAGGTACGACACATGGACATAATACTGCTATAAAGCTTTATGCGCTTTCGGCATGTTTACGTAGACCTGGACCCACATGGCATAATAACCATCTATGTCCGGGACAGGCGTCACCCTCCCCCAAAAAAACACAAGCGCGCGCGCACACACACACACACACACACACACACATACCCCTGTCTCCCACTACGCATTTGTATAGAACACATATAAGTTAGGAATCGTCGTCGTGGGTCAATGTTCGGCAATTGCACGTTCGGAACTGCCTCGTTCTTTCCTGGCATTAAACTTCCTTTGTATCGTTCGACGTGACGTCACGGAGTGAAGGCTCTGAGAAGAGGCTGGATGACGTAACCGTGCCATTTAGATACCTGAAATAGTGTAGTGCCCACGGGTTAGGAATATGACTGCTGATAGCTCCAACCTAAGGGACACTAAGTAGTCGTCGCCGTCGTAATTGGTCTAGTAGTTATTTGCTGCCACCAGTCCGACTCGGACAATAAACAATGAACCAACCTTGCCTCTTGCACTTGTTACAGGTTATATACACGGACAAGTTTAGGATAATTTATAAGGCAATCCAATAAAGTAAAAAGCACTTTAATAAGGGTGAACTGTATATGGGTAATGATATTAAAAAGGAAATAAAATAAATATAACTAACTACCTCCAACAATAAGTACATGAATTTGGAAAGGAGGCAATTGGTATCAATTGTTAAATTACTTGTCTCTCTTCTTCAAATAAACAATACACGTAAATTTAGAATTTATATACACAAAATTAGTTTAGAAAACTGCTCGACTCGGCAAGGGAATAATTTAGTAGTTTAAAATGCTGTCAGCGCGACTTACCTTGCAGTATTAAGAAGCAGTAGAGCCTCGCGAACATTTCACTAGTTAAACTTTATCACTGTAGCGTCGTCTGTAATTTAAACATTTCTTCTTCCAAAGTAATAGGTATGTAACGCCGGCAAAACGAGTGAGAGCGTTTACCTGCGTGTATTGTGTTATATAGATTCTAAATGATTGATCAGACATTCCGATCAGGGCGATAAAGTTACGCGTCACACAGTGGGCTCAAGCTGTAGCAACCACTGTGGTATGCTGAGTCATACGGAAATGAAATTTGTTAAACTTATAATACATTGATGCCTGCTTTCGGGAAACTTAATTCTACTTAATTTGGACATACATTACAATAGCGATTCTCCGCCCCATGTTGACGCGCTGTATGCATACCAGATGCTGCCCGCGAAGGACACACAAAACAAACCAAATATGCCCATCAACGAATTTCGCTGTAGATGCTTTTTATTCTGAGTTTTTAGTATCTTTCCACCATCTCTTTATATCACATTCTTACTACTGTTCAGTTCCCGATTTGTCATGTTACCTTGTATGTACTGTAAACGTGGGTTTAAAATAAACGAAACGACAATTTACCTGCTGTTTTGTATAGTTGTAAATCTTGATCTCTAGCCCTAATGGAAGAATGTAGAGTGAAGGCGCATCAGAAGAGCGTTGAGGAGAATAAGCTTCTTTGGACCTACGAGGAAATATTTGGAGGATGGAGGAAATCACATAAAGAAGAGGTATATGATTTGTGCACCATTTCGGTTATGTTTAGACTCATCAAATCAAAGATAATGTGATGCACTTGGAGAATGAGAAACACATACATTATGTTTGCCCAAAAACCTGAAGTGAAGACCACTTTGAAGACCTAGGTGTAGAATGTATAGCTTTTTAAGTGCAGAATTGAATAGTGTAGAATGGGAGTCATCATTAGTTGCTGTGCAGTAATTGGCCACTTTTGTGCAGCAGTGTTCGATGGTAATGTTGGCCTCTTCTTAGTTTATTTCATGGATGAAGCAAGATGGTTTTCGGGTGCACCCATAATTCACAGGACAAAATTCAGTTATGATCAGAAAATTCATTTACTTGATGTTAATGTGGGTGTATGGCATACCATCACTGAAAGAAGAATTAATTGACCCTTGCAAATAATTCAGTTAATGTGTCATGCAATATTTTTGTCAGAAAATTGTAGGCCATTCATTTACCCATTTAGACTCCATACAACTCTTATGTACGATTAGGTTTAAAGGACACAGTTTACCGTAACTTTACCCTCACAGAAGAGAAACCTAGATAAAGTATAGAGCATGTACCATCATCATTTCACACCACGAACCACAAAAGGGAGACTTGAGGTTGTCATGACAGTGATCAGGGATATGGTGCCATGTAGTCTCATCTCCCCTGATGAAGCAGGCAACAGAATCCTCTGAAACAGAAGTTTATTTATGGCAGACTGTATGGCATGACATCTGAGAACAGAACAGGACTTCAAAATTTAAAAAAAATTTTCACTAACATGTGCATCAGTCACCAGATGTTAGGCATATCTTTTTGTCTGAATGAAGTAATTTCCTGCATCTCTGGTAATATGTGGTGAATTATTTCACACAGTGGCTACATCATGTTAATGTTAATTTCAACGTGATGTTACATAGCTGTGACGAGGTTTGTGATTAATTAGACATCATACATTAAACCACACAGAAGTAGGTGTATGATGCTGAGGTCCAAAATCAGTTGGCTTTGAATAAGTTCATGATTTGCATAGTAATGGAGAATCAGCTTCACAAGAGTGTTACCTCTTTGTAGAATTAGACTAGAACACTGTGACATTGAATATATGCTATGTTCAATGTTTCTGCAGGATCCAAGATTCCACCCCTTTCAAAAGGAAAGTTAAGACTGTACAGCATGAGGTTTGACCCCTACTGCCAGCGGGTGCATCTAGTGCTTGATGCCAAAAAGATACCATAAGTAATAAACATTTCATACTAACTGCACTATTGTCAGTCCACTCACAGGTTAATGTTACACATCTGAATATACTGTACCATTATGTGCAAATCTTACATCAAAACATAAAATGTTCATCAGATTTGCTGAAAACTGGTGGAATCCCCACCCCCAAAAAAAATTGTTGGGGGGAGGTATATAATTAAATGTTGAGGGCATATATTGTTACTGGAACCCTTCAGACACATTTCTTATTGCTTGTTTAACTGTGTTAAATCATTTTAAGTTCAAATGGCTCAGAGCAATGTTATCCAAGCCTCTGAGCTCTGCAAGCCACCCAAATAACCTCTCCTAGCCAAAGGATATTACTTGATACAGTTACCTATGTATGATACTTTCATGTAACAAAAATAGGTGCTTGGGTGTTAAGAATGTTACTTAGTCTTTTGCAGATATATTATACCCTTTTTTTGTCTGTTTATTGTTCTTATGTTTACATTGTTTTTTAACTTTTATACACAGAATTATTTTAAACATTGTTGAATAAGAAATTTGTGAAACATAAATAAGCATCATGATAACAACATTGATTAATTGATGGATTCCCACATGATATTAGTGGGCAGTATTTTGAGGAATGCTATAAAGTATATGAAGAACTGAATGCAAAATTAACTGTATGGATTATGGACTTTTTATCACCAATATTATTTAACTTAACATTACAAAAAGTGATACAAAGTACAAAAATGTTTCCTAGTGGCATAAACATTGGTAAACAACAATTGAATGTATTAGCATTATGCAAATGGCATTGTACTGATTGGAAAAAATTAAATAGAAATAAGACAACTTTTTGCAGAAATAGAAAACATTGCCAGAAAGTTAGGACTACAGATAAACCAAGGAAAAACAAATATATGATAGTGGAAGAGAAAAACAATTCAAAACAAAATAAATAGGACAATTAACAATAACAAATTATACATTTGAAAGAGTTGAAAATATTAAATATTTAGGTGTTATACCCAGTGACAATAACAATAACCAAACAGATTTACAAGAAGAGTAAAAAAATGTTAAAATACATACATTATGCAACAAAAATTTTTAGAAATAAAAATATATCTAAAAAACTGAAATTAAGACTAAAGAACACAATAACAGACAATACTTTAACATATGCATCAGAAACCTGGATACTAACAAAGTGAGGCAGAAAGCAGATAAACATTTTTGAAAGGAAAGTGTATAGAGCAATTTTAGGCCCAGTATACGACAATGAAAAAGAAAATTGGAGAATATTAACCTATAAAGAAATTTATGCAATGGTTAAAGAAAACCCAATGTAACAGAGACAATAAAGTTAAATAGATAACTTGTACATTGGTTTGGGTGTGTACAGAGAATGGAAGAAAACAGAATTCCCAAAAAGTATTATATATGAATTTGGAAACAACAGAGCTGAGAGGTAGACCAAGAAATAGATGGCAAGATGAAGTGAGGGAGGATGGAAGACTAGCTGGTGGAAAGGGTGGAAGGAAAGGGTATATAACAGAGAGGAACAGAAGAAGCTCCTGAGAACAGCAAGGAATCATTCATTCTGCATATGCCAATTGATTGAAATGAATGTATGGATTATACAGGCTAGCCATAAACCATAAGATAACATCCACAGAGTCTTACATAGTGTCTACATAAAAGTCTGTGATTTTATGGAATGTGCAGCATTGTCAGAAGTAATGGTGGTGTACTGTGCATCTTGCTTTGAAGGAGAAAGAAGAATGTTTGACTGCTGTTGCAGTTGACATGATTGTCACAAACAGTTGTGAGAAAAGTTCTATGAGATCTGATTCACTCATCCTCTGTCTTCAGAGCAATTGGATTTTTACTTTTTAATGGCATAAGTTAATACTGTATGTATGGCTATGATACTGGGTGCTCAACTCAGGCATGCAGTGTCTTATAATTAGAAATTGGGTTCTGCTTTTGTAGTTACAGCTTCCCTTCCACTTCATCATCTATCCACTGAAGTTTTGGTCTCCTCACCATCTACCTTTGAGTCCAAAACCTGTTATTCTGTTGGATATTTTAATGTTACCCATTCTTTGTAAATGCACTGCTCACCATTGCCTTGTCACTTTAATGGTTCTAATGATATCCAGTGGCTAGGAGAGCTGATACATTTCTTGACAGTATATTTGCTGTTTCCCTTATACTGGGCCATATATTTTATGTAATATTTATATATAAAAGGTACACAGTCATACGTATAATTAATACGATATTGTTAATATTTATGTTTTGCAACAAGTGTTTTGTATATTCTGACCTTTTTTTCACAAGATGACACTTGCGATTAAAGTGTCTATTTAGTCCATAATAACATGTATTTACATTCTGTATTCATGAACTAATTTCTTCCTTCATGTCAATTGTCCTCATTAACTAGAGAGCTCAGGTTTTCATATTTATACTCCATAATTTTAATGTATGGCTCAGCCATTGTTTGCCGTCTGTTTCCTTTAACTATCATGTATTTAGGTTTTTCTTAATTTATTCCTAATCCTTTTGCATCAGGGGTAGTTTGTAATGCTATAAAGGATTTTGTTATGTCTTCCTTTGATCTACCAATTATGATATGTTGTCAGCAAATGCAAGTAACTGGACAGATGTATAGAATATTGCACCAAGCCAAGCAGTTACAAAGATAAAGGTTACCAAATGTTACACATGCCTTATATGACAGAAAATGGACATATTTTAAACTACCAATCATTATTCACAAGTTTTAATCAGTATAGTTACTAGGCTACAGGCTGGACAATGGAGGAAATATGGTTCAATTCCCTGCAGGGTCAAAGAGTTTTTTTATTTGCCATTGTTTCCAGACTGGCTCTTGGACTTACAGTGGGTAGTGGGAGCTTTTTCACCAGGAATGAAATGACCAGAGTGTGAAGCTGACCGCTAACCTCCATCTAATGCCAAGGTTAAGAGTGAATGTAGCAACACCTCTACTTTCCAATGTGCATTCATGGTAAAAGCCGTAAAAGGTATAAGCATACTTTGCCTATACCTTTTACAGCCGACTTTCTTGAAGTGTGATATTACTCAAACACTTGGTTTTACATCATCAAGGAAGTAATAGTTTGATATCATTTGTTCTAGTATAAACTGGGAATGGCATGTTTCATCAAAATCTGTTCAGCAGTTTACCTTGAAGTTACTTCAGGTAACAGTGTGCATTACATCAATACTTAAGGATGCAATTTCCTAAGCATAGCTGTCCATTTGGGACTTGCAGTAGACAGACTGGCACTGGGACTGTTATATTGCCAAGTACTTCTGTTTGCCTCTGATAGCATCATTCCACCAATGTTCCATACCCATAATCATCCATCTGCCATCAGTACTATGTAATCTTAGTAACCACTGGTGTTTTTAAATAAAACGCTTCCACTTGCGAAGCTTAATTGTCCATATGTGTCTACAGTTCATGTTCCAATTCCATCTTGGGTGTGTGTCTTTCTAGTGAAGAGGCATACCTTGTAATGTCACAGCAAATGCTTTTAAAATTAGTTAAAACTATGTGTACATTTTGTTTGCCCCCTTTTACCAAATATGATGTAGTGAATGTTAATCTAACAGACAAACCAGAATGGTTGTATGAGAAGAGTCCTATGGGGAAGGTTACAGCCCTGGAACTGGAATCAGGTGACTGTATATATGAGAGTATGATCATTGCAGATTATCGAGATGAAAAATATCCACAAAGACCATTATATCCAAAGGACCCTTTGAAGAAAGCAAAAGACAAACTGTTGATAGACCAGTTTAATAAGGTTTGTAGTGGTTGTGTTTACTGAGTGTGCTCATTAATAAATAATCCAACATGCTTTAAAGATGTTTGTGCAAATTTTAAGAGAAGACTGCGATTTGTCCAGAGGCACAAGTACCTCTGCTCCATTGCATAAGGATATTTTATCCACTTGTAAAAACTTGTTTCAACAAACTACTTGGATAGTGATTATAAGAAAAATAATATATGCTGTGCTGTTGAGTGGAACTTATTCACAAACTTCTTCCACATCAAAACAGTTTTATATTAATAACATTTCTTCAGAAATAATGTAAGGTACATCTTGAAGCTGGCCTTGCTAGTGCATAACTAGAGCTGTCACGTGTATTCATTGCTCATTATAGTACTTAAGCATGTCATTGTTTTTGAGTCTGATACATCAGCTTCTGATCTGTGCTGAGGATGTTAATTTATTTGGTAAAAAGAAGTAAAAAGCACAGGAACTGTATTAGATGTTAGAGAACTAAGTACATGTCAATATCTCATTAATAGAATGTGGAACAAAACTGTGATTTCAAGATAGTTAATGAGTCCTTTGAAAATTTGCCACAATTTCGATATTTTTGACCAAAAATAACAAGTCCAAATTACATTCACAAAGAAGTTATGCATATTAAACTCAGCAGATGCTTTGTAGCATGTTCACAGACTGTTAGCTTTATCATGTCTGTCCACATGAAATGACTTGGCTCCCACTGGATGAATTTTCATGAAATTTTGTATTTGGAATTTCTATTGAAGTCTCTCAAGACAATTCATGTTTGGTTACAACTGGACAAAAACATTGGACACTATACTTGAAGTCCGAGGTACATTTACAATAACATCTCACTGAATTCTTCTTGAACAGAGAAAATTTTCATATGAAAGTTGTAGCTAAAATCAAAATACATATATCATGTACGACAATTTTTGTTCCAAGAATCGTGCCATCTATGAGATCGTTATCAAAATCAAGGCAGAGTCATGTAGGCCATAGGTGATCAAACATAATATGGAGCAAGGCATTTGATTTACATGCAAAGCAATTAAGATGTATGTACATAGAATAATAATATTTAATACTGACTGCTTTCAACTGGATGTAGGTTTGAGGAAGAGATGCATTTTGCATGACACATAATGAAAGCAGATACATAGGCAAAGATCTGAACATACCACAATGTTCCATTATGTGTACATTTCGTATCTTGTTTAGCATTAAGTTCAGAATTTTTCAACTGTCCATTACCTATCTGAAGACCCATGTATTAGGTACGATGTTGTATGTGGGCATGCAGTTGGCCTCTTGCCCAGTGAGAACAACATACCTGATGGAGGGTATTTGAGAATAAATAAAGAGTTAAAACTAATAGAGAGAGGAAAGCAACAGGCAGTAGCAAACTGTAAATGAGGAACTTCATGTCCATATTCTTCACTAATATTATTAGGGTGATCAAATCGAGGATGAAAGGGGGGTGGGACGTGTGGCATGCATGGGAAAGATAAGAAATGGCCCACACATTTTAATGGGAAAACCAGTAAAGGCAGATACCATTTGAGACATGTAAGAATAGACATAAGTATGATGTTAAAGTGGATCTGAAAGAAATGATGTGTGAATGTGGGCTGGATAAGATCCACTGGTGGGCTGTTTTGTTCATACTGATAAACCTTCAGATTCTATAAAAGGAAAGATATTTATTGATCATGTTAAAACTGTCACTTTCTGAAGAAGAACTCTGCTTAGGGTTTATATTGCTATTGTACACGAAGTCTGAACTAGTGTTTGAAAACTTTATTTTAAT